>Ga0100377_1000030_pt1 | contig 105234 bp, 80 predicted proteins | sample CryGeymeta201501_FD_83664 | JGI IMG/M metagenome (GOLD analysis project Ga0100377, IMG submission 83664) | Groundwater microbial communities from Crystal Geyser aquifers in Utah, USA - Crystal Geyser metaG 2015-01 | ecosystem: Environmental > Aquatic > Deep subsurface > Groundwater | place... | reverse complement strand
CCGCTGCAGCAGACCCCATTTTGGCGATTGCCAAAATGAACGTGCAGTGGCCCGATGTGATTGTGCTGGACATTGAAATGCCGCGCATGGACGGCATCACTTTCCTTAAAAAAATCATGGCCGAGCACCCTACGCCAGTGGTGATCTGCTCCACCCTGGCCGAGGCCGGCACGCAAACATCGATGGCAGCGCTGGCCGCCGGCGCGGTGGCGATCATCACCAAGCCCAAAGTGGGGCTGAAACAGTTTCTGGAAGATGATTCTGAGGACATCATCAGCGCCGTCAAGGCCGCAGCCAAGTCCAACATGAGCGCGGTGATGCGGGTGCATGCCAAAAACACCGCCGACGTGATCATGCCTGCGGCCGACAAGCACGGCGCCATGATCCAGACCACCGACCGCGTGGTGGCCATTGGCACATCCACTGGGGGAACGCAGGCGCTGGAGGTGGTGCTGACGATGTTGCCGCGCGTCACGCCCGGCATGGTGATCGTGCAACACATGCCCGAAAAATTTACCGCTGCCTTTGCCGAGCGGCTCAACGGCCTGTGCCAGATTGAGGTGAAAGAAGCACAGAACAACGACCGCGTGATCAACAGCCGCGCACTGATTGCACCCGGGGGCAAGCACATGCTGCTGCGCCGCACCGGTGCCCAGTATTACGTGGAGGTGATGGACGGCCCGCTGGTGAACCGGCACCGGCCCAGCGTGGATGTGCTGTTCCGCTCAGTCGCCAAATGCGCCGGAGCCAACGCGCTGGGCGTGATCATGACCGGCATGGGCGACGACGGTGCCGCTGGTCTGGCCGAGATGCGTAACGCTGGCGCCCGCACCGTGGGGCAAGATGAGGCCACCTGTGTGGTCTATGGCATGCCCAAAGAAGCGGTCAAGCGCGGTGGGGTTGAAAAAACCGTGCCGCTGGGCGCCATTGCGCGTGAGATCATGCAACAGATGTCGGGGGTAATGGTGCGTTAAATCAACGCTGGATAGGTAGCTCTAAACTCACGCAGGTGCCCGCGCTGCTGGAATCCCAGCTCATCTTGGCACCGATCGATGTCGCCCTGCTGAGCTGGTTTTTTAACCCTTTTCCGCCTTTGCTGAGGCACTGTGCAACATCAAAACCCTGGCCGTTGTCAATCAGAGTGACGACAATCCAATGCGTGTCATGGCTGGTAACCACCCGAATTTCGCTCGCATGGGTGTGCTTGACAACGTTGGTAAAGGCTTCTTGAAGTATGCGCAGGATGTGCAAGGCATTGCGTGGATCGAGCCAGTTCAGCGCGGGCAAATTTTGAACTTGCCAGCGCAATGCAATGCCTGCACTTTCCAGCCTGGGCTCAAGACGATAGCGCAAGGTAGCCAATACCAACAGCAGATCGGCCTGCACCGGTTCCATGGCATCGATGGTGAGTTTCAAGTCATCGATACAGTCTTTCAGCAAGTCGGCCGTGGTAGCGGTGTCAAGATGACCTTTTTCGACCGCCAACAGTGTGGTTCTCAGGGTTGAACCCAGGCCATCGTGCATATCTTGCATGATGCGCTGACGCTCGTCTGCCAGGGTTTGCCGGTGCGCGATATCACGCTGCTCACGATGAATGTGTTCCAGTTGGTTTTCACGCTCTTGCAAGCGCTGTTCCAGACTGGCGTTGACTTGTATGACCTCGTTGATGGCCACGACATAGCGTCGGAACATGATGTGTAAAAAAAGCAAAAACGCGACAGCATTGGTGTAGGGGCCAATGTAGATGCCTTCAATGCCAATGTAGTTGTTTTGCAGCAGCCAGTCGTACAGCCAAAAAATCATACCCATCAAGCACCAGGCACTTAGCAGCTTCCCGTCTTGGGTATGGGCTCGCTGTGACTGAAAAAAACCTGCCACGCCAACAGTCACCCCCATGAACAACAAAACAATGTAAGCCAGTGGCGACAGCACATACACATTGGGCCACAGCGTGAGACCCGGCAAGGTGATCAGCGCCACGCCGATTTTTAGCAGCACAACGCTGCGATCAAGCCAAATCAGTGAGTGTTGATGCAAGTGATTAAGGAAAAAATGCACCCCGGCAATCAACCAGAACAAGGAGTTGACGGTGATCCAACTGAACCACTCGTCAGAGATGAGCAGTCGGTTTCCACCTACGTGATAATGCAGCGTACGCAAAAAAGAAGCCAATGAAACCAGAAAAAACCATAAAAAAAGTTTTTCTTTGCGTTGACGCAGCCACAACAGCAGAGAAAACAAGCCGGCCGTTAAAAATGCTGCACTGCTCATGTAAGGAAACTCTGCTTGCAGCAAATAGCGAAATTGGTAGCGCCAAGCCAGGCTATCGTTTTCGCCCAGCCAAACCGTTGAAATGCCACCACCAGTGACGCGTGGGTGCTGGATTCGGATCAAAATTTCGGTGGGTGTGGTCGAGTCTGCCGTGTCATCCAGCGCAATCCACAAAGGAATGTTCCAGCCGTTCCAAAAAGTGTTGGCGTGCGACTGAAAAAGTAACCGCTTGCCGCCATACACGGCAATCTGCCCGTCAGTTTTCCAGCGTGGGATGTAGATGTAGCGCGGTGTCGGCGAGGGCTCCAGCACCGGCAGGGGCAATCGATACCAGGTGATGAGGGTGGCTGGATCAAATACAGGTGGAGACTCTTGTGCGGGAATGAGTGGGCGCAGCAAGACGTGTGGCAACAACACCGTTTGCCAATTCAGAGGCAAGTTTTCCAGCTCGGCTTCATACGGTGGCGCACTGTAGCCTTGGGTCTCGATACTCAAAATCTGGGCCGTTTCCAGATGCAAGGCAGGTTCGGCGTGCGCCAACCCAGACCCGAGCAAACAAACCAGTGTCAGCAGCCACAACAGAGGGCGTTCAATCATCCAGCAGACCCAGACTGCGCGCTTCGTAAATAGCCTCGGTTTTGGAGTTCACCTCCAGTTTGCTGTAAACGCGCCGCACAAACGTCAATACCGTATGGCGCGAAACCCCCATCAGTTGCGCGATTTCATCGGATGTAAAACCTTTGGTGATGAATTCCAGTACCTGCTGTTCCCGCACTGACAATGCTGCGCGTGGTTTCTCCGGATCGAGCGGAGCTGGGCGACCATGGGTTGATGCAGGTCGGCTGGATGAAACAAAGCGCGTCAGTATCTGGCGTGCAATCAGCGGGCTGATTGGGCTGCCACCTGCGTGCAGGTTGCGAATCTCGCCCAGCATGCGCTTGGACGTACTGTCTTTGAGCAGATACCCCGCCGCGCCCGCTTCAAGCGATTGCATCACATGCAACTCGTCGCCAAAGGTCGTACTGACCATGATGCCGCAGCTTGGCCAGCAGGCATGTGCGGCGCGAATGACATCTATGCCTGAGCCATCGGGCAGACCCAAATCGATCAGCAAAACATCAACCGGCTCACCCTTGAGCAAGCACAAGCCTTGTAACCGTGTGCTTGCCACCCACTCAAGCGTCATGTCGGGCGCGTTTTTAACAGTGTCCTGAAAAACCTGTTGGAAAACAACATCGTCTTCTACCAGAGCGAGACGAATGTGTGGCGGTGTTGTGCTGCTTTGCATGGTCAGCAATGTTGCCACAAGTTGAAAAAGTGGTACGCGCTGTCGCTAGTTTTGGGGACAGACAGATGCGCAGGCTTTTCCTACATTCAGGCCAAGTCGCGCCAGGGACCTTGATTTTGATATTCCAGCGCGCAGTACCTTCACTTTAAGGAGTTTTCATGTCCACCCCCAAAGAAAAATCGCAAGCCAACCGCGCTGCCACCATCACCGGCGATGCCGCAGGCTCGGTGCTTGAGGATGGTGTGAGCAGCACCAGCGGTTTACTCGTCGTCAATGATTTGGACAAGGGTGAAAACCAAGTCAAGGCCATGAAAGAAAAATCCGGCGACTACGGCAAATTCAGCATCAGTACCGACGGCAACTGGACGTATGCGCTGAACAACCACTCGAAAGACGTGCAAGCGCTGGCCGAAGGTGAAACAGTGACCGAAAAATTTGTTGTGTTCAGCAAAGACGGTTCGGCTTCGAAAACCGTTGAGGTGACGATCACGGGCACCAACGATGTGGCCAGCATCCGAGGCGATACCCGCGCCACCCTGACTGAAGACTCGCACCATACGACAGCACGAGGTGAGCTGGAGGTGAAAGACCAGGATCATGGCCAGAGCGCGGTACAGGCCATCGCCAGTCAAGCCGGAACCTATGGTTGTTTCAGCATCGATGCCAAAGGCCATTGGAGCTACGTCATGGACAACAGCCTGGCGGCCACGCAAGCGCTGGCACAAGGCGAAAAGGGCACCGACAGTTTTGTCGTCTGGAGCCAAGACGGCAGCGCCAGCCAAACTGTCACGGTGACTCTCAAGGGTGTCAATGATGAAGCCACCATCACCGGCCAGGATAGCGGCTCTGTCAGCGAAGATGCAGCACCCAATACAGCCACCGGCCAACTGATCGTGAACGATGTTGACCATGGCGAAAACACCGTTGTACCCATCACCGCCCAAGCGGGTGCCTATGGCAGCTTCAGCATCGTGGCTGATGGCAGCTGGACTTACACGCTGGACAACAGCCTGCTGGCGGTGCAGTCATTACCTGCTGGTGTCACGCTAACCGAAACTTTTGTGGTCTATAGCAGTGACAGCCAGTTATTCCTTAGTGATGATGAGCACGACGATGATGAGCACGACGATGATGAGCATGACAGCGACCATGACCCTGACGGTGGCGATCATGACGAAGCCGGGCATGATGACGATCACCACGCGCCCAGCTACAAAGGCGCATCCAAAGTTGTGACGGTCACCATTGTGGGCACCAACGATGCCGCTGTGATTACCGGTAGCAGCACCGGCGCTGTGACCGAAGACCTGAGCCTGGCTGTAGCGGGTCAACTCAATGTGTCAGACATTGACACGGGCGAAGCAAGTTTCCAGGCTCAAAGCAACACCGTTGGAACCTACGGCAGCCTGACTATTGGCACCGATGGTGTCTGGAGCTACGCACTCAACAATGGCGCAGACAACGTGCAGGCGCTCGCTGCAGGTGAAACGGCAACCGACACCTTTGTTGTCAAGAGCTATGACGGCACTGAACAGCAAATGACCCTGACCCTGACCGGCACCAATGACCTGGCCATCATCAGTGGCACCAGCAGCGGTGCGGTGACGGAAGACACGGCGCTGGCAGCCGGTGCAGCGCTGGCCGTGGCCGACGTCGATCATGGTGAAGCGGTATTGCAGGCGCAAGCGGCGGTGGCTGCCACCTATGGCAGCTTTGCAATCGGCACGGACGGCAACTGGAGCTATGCACTGAACAACAGCGCCGCCAATGTGCAAGCGCTGGCCGCAGGCGAACAAGTCACCGACAGCTTTACCGCGACAAGCTTTGACGGCACTGCCAGCCAATTGGTCACGGTGACCATTACCGGAACCAATGACGGTCCGGTAGTCAGCAACAACGCAGCAGCAGCGACAGGAGCGGTTTGCGAAGACGACACGCTGTCGGTCACAGGTCAGCTCAGCGCCAGTGATGTGGACCATGGTGCCACACAAGTCTGGAGCGTGCAAGGTAGCGCCGATGGCGCATACGGCGCTATCGGAATTGATGCAGCCTCGGGTCAGTGGAGGTACAACCTGAACAATGGTGCAGCCAATGTGCAGGCGCTGGCCGCAGGGCAAAGCCAAACCGAAACATTTACCGTGCGCGTGACCGATGATCAGGGTGCCACGGCTGACCAACAAGTTAGCGTCACTGTTGTGGGCAGCAACGATGTGGCGAGCATCAGCGGAGTGGTCACGGCCCAAGTTGCCGAGGATTCGACCGCCAGCGTCGGTGGCACGTTAACGGTGGCTGACCAGGATCAAGGTGAAGCCCAGGCCCAGGCGGTTGACGCGCAACTTGGCAACTATGGCAGTTTCAGTATGGATGCCAACGGTAACTGGCACTATGACTGGCCTTTAAACAGTCTGGATGGCAAAGGTGGCCCTTCAGGCAAAGGTGGTGATGCGCCCGGTGCCGAGCTGGCCTACCAAGCACGCAATGCGCTGGCTGATGGCGAAACAGGCACCGATACCTTTACCGTGACCAGCCTGGATGGCACCGCCACCCAGGATGTGGTGGTGACCGTGGTGGGCGCCAACGATGCCGCCAGCATGTATGGTCAAACCAATGGCGAGGTCACAGAAGATGTGATGCTGGGAACAGCCGGCACACTGTCTGTGCAAGATGTTGACCACGACCAAGCCCATACGCAGGCCGCTGTCGCCAGTGGCAACTTTGGCGATTTCAATGTCGATGCCGATGGCAACTGGACGTATAACCTGGCGCAAGCCCCTGTGGCCGATGGCAAAGGTGGCCCGAGTGTGGCCTACAGTAACCTGCAAGCGCTGGCGGCTGGTCAAGCTGCCACTGAAACATTCGTTGTGACGTCGCTGGATGGCACGGCCACGCAGGAGGTCTCCATCGCCGTGGTGGGTAGCAACGACGGCCCCACTGGATCTGCCACGGCCGCACTGGCGGCGGGTACCGAAGACAGCGCCTACACCGTCAGCGCCGCTGACTTGCTGGCGGGCTTTAGCGATGTGGATAACGGCGCTGTTCTGAGCGTGACCAGTCTCGCGGCTTCCCATGGCAACGTGATCGACAACGGAAACGGTACTTTCACCATTACACCAACCGCCAACTTCAATGGCTCTGTCGCCTTGAGTTACATCGTGGTTGATGGCCAGGGCGGCAGCGTGGCTGCAAGCCAAAGCTATACCGTGGCGGCAGTGAATGACGCACCGCTACTGCAAGGCACGCTGACCGAACAGCTTTACGCGTCAAGCTTGTCTGTCTGGACCCCTTTCCTGGTGAACAACGGGGTCTGGATAGCACCCAACGGCGCCAGCTCGGGCGACACGGCACCGCACACGTTTGTGCGCCAGTTCACCGCTGCCCAGGACGGCAATTACGTGTTCCAGTTCGCCGTGGACAATGAAGGTTCTGTTTTGGTCGATGGCGTTGCGATTGCTGGCCTGTACAACAACGACTGGTCGCACTCCACGGTACAAACTGTGGCGCTGACAGCGGGCATCCATACCGTGACCATGAATGCGCTGAACTGGGGTGGGCCGGCCGCCTTTGCCATGAACATCACAGATCCCAACAGCCATGAAATCTGGAACACACGCACGCATCTGGACCCAGAGCCACTGATCCTGAGTTACACCGAAAACCAGGCCGCCATCGTCGTCAGCTCTGGCCTGACTTTGAGCGACATTGACAGCCCTACCATGACGCAAGCCACGGTCGCCGTTGGTACGGGTTTTGCAGCAGGTGATGTGCTTGGCTTTGCCGATCAAAACGGCATCACCGGTGCCTATGATGCAAGCACCGGCGTGCTCAGCCTGAGCGGATCGGCCACGCAGGCGCAGTACCAGGCGGCCTTACGTTCTGTCACCTACAGCAACAGCAGCGACAGCCCAGGCACTACAGATCGCACCATCAACTTCTTGGTGGATGACGGCGCTGGCGAGTTCAATCTGAGCAATACCGTGCAAAGCAAGATCATTGTCATGGCGGTCAATGACGCTGCAACGATCAGTGGCACCAGCACCGGGACAGTGCAAGAAGACACCACCTTGACGACCAGCGGTACTTTGACGGTCAGTGATGTGGATGCAGGGCAAGCCGTTTTTGTAGCGCAGTCGGCCGCTGCTGGAACTTACGGCTTATTCAGCATGGATGCCGCCGGACAGTGGACTTATGCACTCAACAATACTGCGGCCAATGTGCAAGCACTTGACACCGGTGCAACGGCAAGTGATCACTTCACAGTTTGGAGCAATGATGGCACCGCCAGCCAGGTGGTGACGGTGGCCATCAATGGCTTGGATGACAACCAGGCACCAGTGGCGGTGGATGACACCATCAGTGGCGGTGTGCTGACCTTTGAATCGGGCACTTTCGCGCAAACTGGCAGCACCTTGACCACGGGCGATTTCAGCTTTGCTGGCAACTCCATGTACACCACTTCTTATTACGGCGCAGACAATTCAAACAGTCTGTATTCGTATGGCTGGGACAACAACAACTACTATTACTATGGTTATGGTTATGGTTATGGTTATGGTGGTACAGCTTCAACAGCGCCCATCACCATGACCAAAACTGGCGGTGGCACTTTTACGCTGGAGAGCGCCAACGTCACCACTTACAACTATGGTGCGGCGCAAACTGCCACCGAAACTGTGACCGGGTACTTGAATGGTGTGCAGGTGGCCAGCCAGTCGTTTGCCGTGCCGGATGTTTCTAGTGGTGCCAGCCATAACAACACCTTGTCGCTGACCGATCCTGGTTTTTCTACAGTAGATCAGGTTGTGTTCAACCTGAGTGGTGCTACTAATTACTACATCTATCAGTGGCTGGACAACATCACCACCCCCAACACCGTGGCGCAGGCGCGTGATGTCAATGTACTAGCCAACGACAGCGATGTCGATGCTGGTGCAATATTGTCTGTGGCCAACTTCTCTGGTTTAAGCGCGCATGGTGCAGCCATCAGTCTGAACGCCAATGGCACTCTGCATTACGACCCAACCGCGTCGGCCGAACTGCAAGCCGTTAGCCTTGGCACCAATGTTTACGACAGCTTCACCTACCAGTCGCAAGACGAGTATGGCGTGCTGAGCAATATCGCCACGGTGAACGTCACCGTGGTGGGTGTTCACGCCTGATCATTGCCCTGCGTCAACAGGTTCGCTTGGCTGCGAATCTGTTGTTAATCGAGTCGCTGAAGTTGTGGGGTTTACTTTTCAACCAGCGGCGTGATCTGCATGCGCTCAAACCACGCATCATCGTGCCACACCGCCCCGCCCCCGTGGGCGTTGTAGTTGATGGTCAGTTCTTCGTTTGCGGCAATATGGCGGGCCGCCACATAGATCATGGTTTGGCTGGGTTCATCAGCGCGGTAACACAGGTTGGCCGGATTGCAGTGGTTGTACAAGCTGCCGTAACCCAGCACAATTGCCTGCGGACCCGGTTTGCCGACAAGATAGCCCCAGTTGAACAAAATGCGGTGAATGGCGGGGGGCAGTGGCAAGGGTGCCAGCATAAAGGCAACGACCGGGGAAACCTCCACCACCTCGTCTTTGACAAAAGCGCGCGCAGCAAAAACGCCGCGTCCCTTGACGGTTCCGGTATCCTTGATGTAAACAATTGGTGGGGTGAGTGACATGATCTGATTTTGCGCCGTCAATAAATAATTGCGTTTCCCTAAATTTTATTGCCCTGGTAAGCAAGGTCTCGCGCCTAAACTCTTCCACCATGTCAGCCCCCGCCACCGAACTCCGCCAAGCCATTGCCGAGCTGCGCCCGCAGTTCAAGCAGGCGCTCTGGTTTAGCGTTGCTGCCAGTTTGCTGGTGCTGGCACCTTCGGCCTACATGCTGGAGGTGTATGACCGGGTGGTCAACAGCCGCAGCTACCTGACGCTGGCAATGGAAACCCTGCTGGTGCTGGCCGCCTATGTGTTGATGGAGGTGCTCGATTGGGTGCGTTCCGAGGTCTTGCTACAGGCCTCACACACCTTTGACAAGCGGCTGGGCAGGCGCGTTTTCAGTGCCATTTTTGAAGCCAACCTGAAACGCCTGCCGGGTGGCACGGCACAGCCCATGAACGACTTTCGGTTGGTGCGCGATTTTTTGTTCAACCCGGTGCTGCTGGCGTTTATGGAGGCACCTGTCGCGCTGCTCTTTTTGCTGCTGATCTTTGCGATTAATCCGGTGCTGGGCTGGTTTGCCGTGCTAGCGGCCATCTTTCAGGTGGGGGTGGGTTGGCTCAACGAACGCAGTACCCAGCCACCGCTACTGGCAGCCAATCGCAGTGCGGTGGCAGCGCAAGCCTACGCCGACGGCACCTTGCGCAACGCACAGGTGATCGAATCAATGGGCATGTTGCGTGACATTCACCAGCGCTGGATCAGCAAGCAGCGCGAGTTTTTGGGGCTGCAAGCGCAAGCCTCTGTGCATGCCGGGTTTTACCAGGCGCTTTCAAAATTTTTGCAAAACACCGTGAGCTCGATGTTGCTGGGGCTGGGTGCCTGGCTGCTGTTGCGCAACCAGCTCACTGGCGGCAGTGCCTACATGATTGTGGCCTCGATTCTGGGCGGGCGAGTGTTGGCGCCGTTGCTGCAAATTGTGCTGCAGTGGCAAACCGTGGTGAATGCGCGTGGCGCCTACACCAGGCTCGACAACTTGCTGGCTGCTGTGCCGGTGCGCCCAACGGCCATGCCTTTGCCAGCGCCGGCCGGAAGTCTGCAAGTTGAAAACCTGGTGGCGGCTGCGCCAGGCTCGCAGGTGGCTATTTTGAAAGGCTTGAACATGAGCCTGCAAGCGGGCGATGTGCTGGCCGTGGTGGGGCCTTCTGCCTCGGGTAAGACCACGTTGGCACGACTGCTTGTGGGTCTGTGGCCAGCATCCAATGGCAAAGTGCGACTCGATGGCGTGGATGTTTTCAGTTGGAGCAAGGCCGAGTTGGGTCCGCATCTGGGCTATTTGCCGCAAGGGGTTGATTTGATGGACGGCAGTCTGGCAGAAAACATCGCCCGTTTTGGCACGGTAGATGCGGCAAAAGTGCAGGCCGCTGCAAGGGCCGTGGGCTTGCACGAATTCATCACCGCCCTGCCGCAGGGCTACGACACCCAGGTGTGGCGTGACGGTGCCAGGCTCTCGGGTGGCCAGCGCCAGCGGGTGGCGTTGGCACGGGCCTTGTATGGCAAGCCGGCGTTTGTCGTGCTCGACGAGCCCAATTCGAGCCTGGACGAGCAAGGCGACGCAGCCCTGGCGCAAGCCATTGTCCAGCGTGCCGCCACTGGCACCACCTTTGTGGTGATGACGCATCGCACCAGTGTACTGGCAGTGGCCAGCAAGATGCTGGTGCTGCGCGATGGTCAGGCACAGTTGTTTGGCCCACGCGATCAAGTTCTCAAAGCCCTGAACGACGCAGCCGCTCACGCGCGTGCGCCCCAGGCAGCTGCCACAGCTCGCGCCTGACCGGAGCCCCAGCACGATGCCAACACCTGAGTTTTTCAAGCGCAGTCCACTGACCCGCATTTTGTGGCGTTTTCGGCGCGAGTTTCTGATCGTCGGCATCTTCAGCATGCTGGCTAACGTGCTGATGCTCTCACCCACGTTGTACATGCTGCAGGTGTACGACCGCGTGCTTGCCAGCCAGAGCGAGCTCACCCTGGTGGCCATGTCACTGCTGACCCTGTTGCTGTTTGCGGTGATGGGCTTTGCCGAGTGGCTGCGCTCGCGGGTGCTAATCGGTGCCGGTGTGCGTCTGGATGAAGCGCTGGGAACCCAGGTGTTCAATGCCAGTTTCGAGGCCCATTTAAGCCAGGCGGGTGTCAGTCCGTCGCGCGCTTTTGGTGATCTGATTCAAATCCGCCAGTTTTTGACCGGCAACGGTATTTTTGCTTTTTTTGATGCGCCCTGGGTACCCATTTATATGGTTGTGCTGTTCATGCTGCACCCGTTGCTGGGAGCGCTGGGTATTGTTTTTGCCATGGTTCAGGCCGCACTGGCCTGGTTCGGGCATCGCCATACGTTGGCTCCGGCAGAGGCGGCGACCCAAGCTGGCGCTGAAGCGACCCAGTTTTTACAGGGCAAGTTGCGCAATGCCGAGGTACTGGAGTCCATGGGCATGCTGCAAAACCTGCAAACCCGCTGGGCGCAGCGCCACCAGACGCATCTGGATAAAAGCAGCGCGGCCCAGCAGTTGACGCACCGCCTCACAGCCATCAGCAAGTTCATCCGTTACAGCCAGCAATCGCTTTCGCTGGCAGCCGGTGCTTTGCTGGTGATCGACGGGCAGTTGACACCGGGCGGCATGATCGCTGCCAACGTGCTCATGACGCGCGCGCTGGCACCCATTGACACGCTGCTGGGAAGCTGGCGCCAGTTCATTGGCATGCGCTATGCATTTGCCCGGCTTGAGCAAATGTTGCTCGACTTTCCCGCTCGCGACCCGGCACTCAAACGTGTGGCACCCAAAGGTGATGTGCGTTTGCAAGACGTGTTTGCCACCGCGCCGGGTCGTGCAGAGCCGATTCTGAAAAATATCCAACTGACCGCACCGGTGGGAAGTGTGACCGCCGTGATGGGGCCATCGGGTTCGGGTAAATCCACCTTGGCGCGCGTGTTGATGGGTATTTGGCCTGGCGCCTGTGGGCTGGTTTTGATGGATGGTTTGCCGATAGATGGCTGGAACCGGATGGAACTGGGCCCCTATGTGGGCTATTTGCCACAAGACATCGAGTTGTTTGAAGGCACGATTGCGGAAAACATCGCCCGATTTGCAGAGGTCAACCCGACTTTGGTAATTGAGGCCGCTCAAAGTGTCGGCTTGCACGAGATGATTTTGCGTTTTCCCAAAGGCTACGACACGCCCATTGGCGAAGCAGGCAATTTGTTGTCGGGTGGCCAGCGTCAGCGCATTGGTCTGGCGCGTGCGCTGTATGGTCAACCCAAGCTCGTGGTGCTTGATGAGCCCAACGCCAACCTAGACGAGGCCGGTGAGGCTGCTTTGTACAAAGCGGTGGCCCAACTCAAGGCCAAAGGCTGCACCATCTTTTTAATGACGCACCGACCAGGTGCGTTGGCAATCGCCGACCGGCTATTGCTTTTGCATGACGGCCAAGTGGTTGCCAGTGGGCCACGCGATGGTGTCCTAGCGGCCATGCAAGCCGCCAGGCCCGCTTCGCCCCCCGTGCCAAATGCAGCTATGGTGGCGGCTTAAATTTAGCCCTCACTACCCCTATTGACCGATGACCAAGAGTGCAGACTGACATGGACACCCAAGACCTTTCAAAGAGTTCGCCGCCCGATACGCCCAGTGATGCGCAGGTTTTATCCAGGCACACCGGGCGCGCCGCGCGCATCGGGCTATGGGCGTTGGTGCTTGGTTTGGGCGGGTTCCTGGCATGGGCCAGTTTGGCTCCACTGGATGAAGGGGTACCCAGCGCAGGTATGGTCTCGATCGACACCAAGCGCAAGACAGTTCAGCACTTGAGCGGTGGTTTGATCAAGCAGGTGTTGGTGCGTGAAGGCGACCTGGTGCAAGAAGGTCAATTATTGATCCGGCTGGATGAAGCTGTGGCGCGTGCTGCCTTGGAAGCCGTACGCCAACGCTATGTGGGTCTGCGTGCGATGCAAGGGCGCTTGCTGGCCGAACAACGTGGGCAAAGCAAGGTCAGCTTTCACCCTGATGTGGTTCAAGCCAGCCAGCAAGACCCGCAGATACGCGAGGTGGTTTACACGCAAGAGCAATTGTTTCATGCACGCCGCGCTGCGTTGCAAGCCGAGTTGCAAGCCATGCAGGAAAGCATTCAAGGGCAACAGGGCTTGCTTCAGTCCTACGAAGGCATGCTGGAAAACCGCAAGAACCAGCTAAGTCTGCTGGGTGAAGAACTCAACCATACCCGTGAGCTGGTCAAAGAGGGCTATGCACCGCGCAACCGCCAACTTGAACTTGAGCGCATGAGCGCCGATACCCGTAGCGCCATGGCCGAGCTGCAAGGCAACACGATACGCGCCAGGCGCAGCATCACAGAGCTACAGCAGCGGGCCATTTTGCGGCAGCAGGAATATCGCAAAGAGGTCGAAACCCAGTTGGCAGAGGTCAGTCGCGAAGTTCCTGGTGATGCCGAAAAATACCGTGCTGCCAAAGACGATCTGAACCGCATCGAAATCAGATCGCCGGCCACCGGTCAGGTGGTTGGCTTGGCGTTTCAAACTGTGGGGGGCGTGGTCGGCCCCGGACAAAAGCTGATGGATATCGTTCCACAAGATCAGGCTTTGCTGATTGAAGCACGGGTAGCACCCCACCTGATCGACCGTGTGCAGCAAGGCCTGCCCGTCGATGTGCGGTTTTCTTCATTTGCGCACACGCCGCAGTTGGTGGTGCAGGGCAAGGTCGTCTCGGTCTCAGGTGATCTGCTGCTGGATCAGCAAACCAACGTAAGCTATTACCTGGCGCGGGTAGGCGTCACGGCCGAGGGTTACCAGCAGTTGGGCAAGCGCCAGCTCCAGCCGGGCATGCCGGTGGAAGTGATCTTTATCACCGGGCAACGCTCGCTGCTCACCTATCTGCTGTTGCCCCTGACCAAGCGCATGGCGGCATCAATGAAAGAAGAGTGAGCGCCATGAAACTTCAGCCGACAAAGCACGCTCTGCGCAGCCACCTGGCGCATCGGTGGATGGCGGGCGTTGGCCTGCTGTGTTACTCGCTGGCGGTGCAGCCGATGGATTTGTTGCAGGTTTTTGATGCGGCGCTACAGCAGGATGCCACGCTGTTGGCGGCCAAAGCCACGGCAATGGGTGAGCGTGAGCGCTTGCCGCTAGCCAAATCGCCAATGTTGCCCAGTCTGAGCGCCAATGTGTCGCGCAACCTCAACCAGCTTGAGAGTAAAAGCACAAATATTCTGGGGCAAGAACAAGTGAGTCACTTGGGGTATCCGAGCAGCAACACGTCGCTGACGCTGCGTCAAGCCCTGTATCGCCCACAACTAACAGCTCAATACGATCAGGCGCAGGCGCAGGTTGATGCCGCAGAAGCCACATTTGCGCAAGAAACTCAAAATTTGGCGGTGCGGGTAAGTGGCGCTTATTTTGAAGCCATGCTGACACACGAACAGTTGGCGCTGGTATTGGCGCAACGCATCGCTTACACCACCCAACTTGACGCAGCGCGCAAGGCGCTGGCGGGTGGTTCAGGCACGCGCACCGATATTGATGAAGCGCAGGCACGGCTCGACATGAACACGGCGCAAGAGATTGAAGCTCGGCAAAACATCGCCTACACCCTGCAGCAAGTCCAAGCGCTCATGAGCCAGCCGTTGGACAAACTCGCTACGCTGGATGTGCCCAGGTTCACGCTTGAAAACCCCCAGCCTGACCTGTTGCAGCATTGGGTTACGCGAGCTGAGCAAAGCAGCCCGCAATTGTTGGCGCTGCAGGCCCGGGTCACAGTGGCTCGGAAAGACATCGAAAAAGCGCGCGCGGGACACTATCCGACACTCGACGCGGTGGCGCAGTGGACGCAAAGCGAGAGCGAGAACGTTACCAACACCAGCTCACGCTACACCAATAACTCGATCGGGTTGCAGCTGAGCATTCCGCTGTATTCAGGTGGCTACGTGAATGCTTCGGTGCGCCAGGCACTTGCCGAGCTAGAGCGTGCAGAACAGACGCTGGAGGCTGGTCGGCGCGACCTTGGACTGCGCGTGCACAAAGAGTTTCGGGGCGTGACCGAAAACATCCCCAAGATCAAGGCCCTGGAGCAGGCGCTTGTGTCGGCAGAGCAACTGGTGCGGTCCAATCAGAAATCGTTTCAAGCGGGCAGCCGCACGCTGCTCGACATTCTGAATGCACAGCAGCAGCGCACGCTGGTGCAGCGCGATCTGGCGCAAGCACGCTACGTCTATTTACTGGCAAAAATCAGGCTGCTCGCATTGGTTGGTGGCGCCGATCGTGAGGCGCTGCAAGCGATAAACCGTGTACTGAAAAACGGATAAGCCGGGTTTCAACATCTAAAATTTCACCGGTGCACTGGCCAATAAGCCGCCATCAAGTTCGGGTGGTGTTGACGGGCGTCTCGCCCTGCATCCCTGGGCCGAACACGATGGACCCGGTCTTGCTTACGCCCCAACTGGGGGAGAAGCAAAACATCTCCAACGCCCAAATTCTTCGCACGATTTGCAAAAACTTGTCAGTGACCAAGTGACTACCCGCACACAAACCAACTGCAAAAAGGCTAAACCGATCAAAAGGTCGCCGTATGATGTCGCCTTGGCGGCACACGTCAATCTGTCACTTCGGTATTTTCCTGAACACGTGGGATAAGGCATGAAAAAAACCGGTTTTCTCAGGCGCCATGGGATGCGCATCAGCTTGAGCCTGGCCGTGCTGGTGCTGCTGCTGCTCAATGCGATCGGTGTGCTGCGCCTGGGCTTTGTTGAGCAGCTTGAAAACTACACCTACGACGCACGCCTGCAATGGACCATGCCCGGCGGTATTGACCCGCGCGTGGTGATTGTTGATATCGACGAAAAAAGTTTGCTTGAAATGGGCCACTGGCCGTGGCCACGCCATCAGCTGGCACACCTGGTTGATCTGCTGTTTGACAAATATCAGATTGATGTGCTGGGCTTCGACGTGTTGTTTGCCGAGCGTGATAACAGCTCTGGGCTGCGCAGTCTGGAAACCATGGCGCAAGGTGCACTGCGGCACGACAGCCAATTTGCCGGCGCGCTGGCGCAGTTGCGCCCGAGCCTGCAATACGACCAGATTTTTGCCAATAGCCTGAAAAACCGGCGCGTGGTACTGGGCTATTACTTTCAGCACGGCCTGCAAGCCAATAAGCCGGTCGGCCAATTGCCCACCCCCGCCCTGGCTGCTGGCAGTTTTGATGCCAATAGCGTGGGCGCGGTGGTGGCCAGCGGCTACGCCGCCAATTTGCCCGAGTTGCAACAGGCGGCCAGCGCCGGCGGCTTTTTCAACACTTCCCCGCTGATCGACAGTGACGGGGTGGTGCGCCGGGTTTCGCTGCTACAGATGCACGACAACGCCTTGTACGAAACCCTCAGCCTTGCAGTGGCGCGGCTGGCGCTGCGCGAACCCGGCGTAGCGCTGCTTTATGAAGGCCAAGCCAGCAATTCGGTCGGGCTGGAGTCGCTCAAGCTCGGACCGCGCACGATTCCGGTCGATGCCGATATGGCCGCGCTGGTGCCTTACCGCGGCCGACAGGGCAGTTACCGCTATGTGTCAGCCAGCGACGTATTGCAGGGCAAGGTCGAAGCGTCCGTGCTGCGTGGCGCCATCGTCTTGGTCGGAACCACGGCGCCGGGCCTGCTGGACCTGCGCACCGCACCGATGCAGGAATCGTACGCCGGGGTCGAAGTGCACGCCAACATGATCACGTCGATCATCGATCAATCGATCCGCGCGCGTCCCGCCTATACCCTGGGTCTGGAACTGATCCTGCTATTGCTGGCCGGGCTGATGCTGGCGCTGACGCTGCCGCTGCTGTCACCGCTGTACGCCACGCTGCTGTCGCTGACAACCGTGGCTGCCCTATTGGGATTGAACCTGTATTTTTGGCAATTCAGCCAACTGATTGTGCCACTGGCCGCTGGCCTGGTGTTGATCGCTGCGTTGTTTGTGCTCAATATGTCGTACGGGTTCTTTGTCGATGCCCGCAGCAAACGGATGCTGGCGCATCTGTTTGGTCAGTATGTGCCACCCGAGCTGGTCGATGAGATGGCGCAAGACCCAGGCGCTTACAGCCTGGAAGGCAGCAGCCGTGAATTGACCGTGCTGTTTTCGGATGTACGCGGCTTTACCACCATCTCCGAAGGGCTCGACCCGAAGCAACTGACGCAGTTGATGAACGAGTTTTTGACTCCTATGACGCAGGTCATCCACCACCACCGCGGCACCATCGACAAATACATGGGAGATGCCATCATGGCGTTTTGGGGCGCCCCGGTGGCCGACCCCGACCATGCGCGCCACGCGCTGCTGGCCGGCCTGGAGATGATTGCCAAGCTGGAGTCGTTGCAAGATCATTTCAAGCAAAAAGGCTGGCCACCGATCAGGGTGGGTGTCGGCCTGAACACCGGCGACATGACCGTGGGCAACATGGGATCAGAGTTTCGCCTGGCCTACACCATCATGGGCGACGCGGTCAATTTGGGCTCGCGGCTGGAGAGCCTGACCCGGGTCTATGGCGTGTCGATGATGGTCAGTGAATTCACCATGGCGCGCGTGCCCGACTTCAGCTTCAGGGAGCTAGATTGTGTACGCGTCAAAGGCAAAGAACGTCCGGTAAAAATCTACGAGCCACTGGGTCCAGCAGACCAGGTCAGCGCAGCGGATCAGGCGGAATTGGCAGACTACAAGCAGGCGCTGGCCGCCTACCGCAGCCAGCAATGGGTACAGGCACAGGCCGCCTTTGCCGCCTTGCAGCAACGCAACCCACAGCGCCTGCTGTACCACCTGTACCAGGAGCGCATCGCGCAACTGGTACAGAACCCGCCCGAGCCCGACTGGGACGGCAGCTACACCTTCAAGACAAAGTAGCGACCACGCCAGGCACCATGGCTATCTTTGGGCGCATTGTGTCGTTGCAAATCGTGCGAAGAGTTCAGATGCTGTGAATGTCCGGCCTAGGCGGCGGCGTTTGCCTGCTCAGCCTGCTCTTGCTGCGCAGCAGGAAAAACCGGCAGCCAGATGCGAAAGCGGGTTCCTTTGCCAGGCGTGGAATCCACGTCAATGTGGCCCTGGTGGCGGCGCACGATGTCGGCACTGATCGACAAGCCCAGCCCAGTGCCCTGCCCGCTGGGCTTGGTGGTAAAAAAGGGTTCAAAAATTTTGCCCAGGTGTTCGGGGTCAATGCCGCAACCGGTGTCTTGCACTTCGATCCAGACCTGCTCGCCCTGCACCCCAGAGCGCAACGTGATGCGACCGTGCTCTTGTATAGACTGGCTGGCGTTAACCAATATATTCATCAGCACCTGATTGATTTGCGAGGCCACGCAATAGACCTGCGGCAGGGGGGTGAGATCACGCACCAGCTCAGCCTTGTATTTGATCTGGTTCCAGACCACGTTGAGCGTGCTTTCCAGACCGGCCATCAGGTCGGCCCAGGCCCATTGGGTGTCGCCGCTGCGCGAAAAATTCTTCAGGTCGAGCACGATGTGGCTGACGCGCTCCACACCCTCTTGCGACTCGGTGATCAGGTGCGGCAGGTCTTCCAGCAAAAAGTCGATATCCGCACGCGCCTCAGCCGCCTTAATTGATTTTAAATCAGTAGCTGTTGGCGCTTGCCCTGATTGGGCTAGAGCCTTATATTGCTTATAAATCACAAGCATGTCCTGCACATACTGCGCCAGCGTGCCCAGGTTGGATTTGACAAACCCCACCGGGTTGTTGATTTCATGCGCCACACCGGCGGCCAACTGCCCCACCGAGGCCATTTTTTCAGACTGCACCAACTGGCTCTGCGCGTCGGCCAACCGGGTGTTGAGCGCAGTGACTTCTTGCAACTGGGTTTTGAGTGCGGTTTCGGCGCGGGCACGCCGCGTAATGCGCCACAGGTCGTTGCCGATCAGGCTCAAGGCATCCACGTCATGGTCTGTGTAGTCGGCGGGCTTGTTGCCCACGCCCAGGATCATCTTGACGCAATCGCCTTCAATTACCGGCACCGAGATCAGGCGTATCAGTGGTGCATGCCCTTCTGGCAAGCCCCGCTTGGCAGCGTAGTGGGCGTAATCGTTGAACATGACAGGCTTGCGCTGACGCACGCAGTCGGCCCAGATGCCCGCCTGTTCCACTGGGTAATGGGCGTCAAACGCGGCGCTGCAGCCGCGCAACGCGCCGGTGCTCCAGGTCACCAGTTCCAGCGTTTGCTGGTCTTCGTTGACAAAGTGCAAAAAGGCAATTTCGCTGTGCGTGAGCTTTTCGGCCATTTCCAGACCCCGCGTCAAAAAATCGCGCTCCGGCAAGATCCCGCCCAGCTCATTGATCTGCAGCAGCACGGTGGTGAATTCGCTGGCCTCATAGCGGTCGGTGGCGTCCAGACTCAGCCCACCCAACAAGCGCTCACCCTGGTTGTCTTCAATGACAAACATATGTGTTTCAAAGTGCCGATCCTGGTAGTGCTCTTCAAAGGTGCGCTGGCCACCGTCGGTGAGCATCTGGAAGTCCGTGTCGGTGATGATGTCGGCAAATGGCTTGGGAAACAGCTCACGCGCGGTTTTGCCCAGCACGGCTTCTCGCGGCTGGCCAAGTTGCTCACACAGGTAGCGATTGACCATGAGCAGGCGCAACTGGCTGTCTTTAAGAAACACCGTGCCCGGGATCTCGTCAATGAAGCGTTGCACCAGCCACTGCATTTTTTCTGCACGCTCCTGCTCGCGCTTGCGCTGGGTAATGTCGTGAATGGTGGACAGCAGGTAGGTCTGGCCACCATAGCTGATCGGGCTGCTGAAGACCTCTACGTCGCGGATGTCACCGTTGGCTAGGCGGTGTCTGAAGTCAAAGTGGTTTTTACCCGACTTGGCCGCCGCCTGCATCTCAGCGCGAATCACATCTGGCGGCAGGATGTTGATGTCTGAGACCTTCAACTTGAGCAGGGTCGGCTGGTCATAACCGTAGAAATTAACCGCGCGAATGTTGGCGTCAACCACCATCGCGGTGTCGGGGTCAATCAGCAACATAGGCATGCAATGGTTGGCAAAAATCGAGCTGTAGCGCGATTCGCTTTCGGCCAGCACAAACTCCACCTCACGGCGCGCCTGCTCTTGCGTCTGGTGCACCAACGCCTGGTTCAGGTTGGTGCCCAACTGCTGTAGCAGACTTTGCGCCTGCGCGTCAAACAGGCCAGGGAGCAAGGAGCGCAGCATCAGCACCCCCATCACCCGGTCATGCACCGCCAGTGGCAACACGCCCCAGGAGCGCCAGTGAGTCGCGTCACTCGGCGCCGAACGCGCAGCGCTGAGGTCGGTTGCTGTGTGATCGTTCCACACAGGCGTGCTGTGGGCGACCGCTTGCTGTATGGCATCTTGGTACTGCGGATCAGGTTTGGCAAGCGTCTTGACAAAGGCCAGGTCATCCTGACCACGCCCGTAATGCGCCTGCGGCCAGACGGCGGTGTCGTTTTGATCCATGGTGCCGATACACGCCAGATCAATGTCGCTGTGCTCCACCATGCAACGGCACACGGCCTGGTACATCGTCATCGGGTCTTGTGACTGCAACAGGATACGGTCGCAGGCTAGCAGCATCTGCATCCAGCGCAGCAATGCAGCCTGGGACACAGGGTGGGTGTGGCTCATGGCTGCTTTGGCGCCTGCGCAGGCGGCGCGCCTGCGCGCCATATCTGGGCGCGCAGGCTCGCGCCCAGCGAGCGCTCAAAGTTGTGAATACGGGCAATCACAACGTCGTCAAGTACATGGCCAGCGGTCAGCATCAGCAGCCCATTGGGCGTCATGAAGTCGCGCGACAACACCATGCCCGGCACCAGATCACTGACCCGGCAATCCATTTCAGGAGATGCCTGCGGCAAACCTGACTGCTCATCGTGAATCACGCCCAGCAGGGCCTGCACCACCTGTGGGTCGTAGCGCCTGCCACTGCCGTCGCGCAAAACATCCAGCGCTTTGACCAGCGACAGTTCGGTTTGGCCCAGAATGCCAATTTGCAGGCTGTCCAGATCACACGTTGCGCTCAAAATGCGCGCCCCCAGGGGAATCAGCGCACCGCTGAGCTGCTGCGGATAACCGGCACCGTCAAAGCGCTCCAACTGGCTGCCAATCATGTCCGCCGCGCCCTTGAGCTCGTCCAGCGGCATCAGCATCTGCACCGCGCGCGTGGGGTGCGTGCGATAGGCCTGTAGCTGGGTTGTGTTCATGGTCACGACCGGGGTGTCCAAGAGCACATCGTCAAAACCCACCTTACCAATTTCATGCAGCAAACCAGCAACAAAAATTTCCTGCACCTGACGCGCTGGCAACGCCAGACGCTGGGCAACGCGCCGCGCCAGATCGGCCACCCGGCGCGAGTGTCCGGCCAGCTTGGCGTTGCGCATTTCGATCAGGTTGGTGAACACCTTGATCGACGTGACGAAATTGCCCTTGAGCCGTTCGTTGGACTGTTGCAGTTCTGCGGTGCGCTCACACACCTTGAGCTCGAGACTCTGGTTCAGTTGTTTGAGCGCCTCGTTTTGTTCGGCCACCACCGTCTGCAAGCGCTTTTGCTCTTGCGCCATGGCGAACTGTTGCAGGGCGCCACGCACAATCAGCACCATGTCGTTGTCGTCCCAGGGCTTGGCAATGTAGCGGTAAATCTCACCCCGGTTGATGGCACCCATGATGGCGTTGACATCGGCATAACCGGTCAACAGCAAACGCAGGGTGTCAGGCCAACGCTGGCGCACTTGCTCCAGAAAGGCCACGCCATCCATTTGCGGCATGCGCATGTCGGACACCACCACGTCAAACGGCTGCTGCTCCAGCAAGTCCAGGCCTTCAGCGCCGCTGGTGGCCACCTGAATCGTCAGGCCATTGGCGCGAAACAAGCGCCGCAGCGCCGACAAGATGCTGGGTTCGTCATCGACACACAACACCGCGCCACTGCTGGCTAATCCAGACGCGCCAGTCGGGCGGTCGGTTTCGGGTGACACAGCAGCAGTAGTAGTAGCGGTGGTGGTTAACGGTGTCATGGTGCAAAGGTTTTCAGCAGCGGTTGCATTTTGGAACAGATTACAAATGCGCCAGCAAAGCCGACTCGGCCAGCAATTCGCCCGGGTCTCCCAGCGCGGATCGCACGGTTGACAGGTCGCCCCCCAGGCGCGCTGCCACGCAGGCGGGCCACAGCGGTGGGCCCACATAACCACCAAAATCTTGCCCCCATGCCTTGCTGATCTGGTTGGCCGCGAAGACGCACGCGGTCATGGGGGTGTCCCACTGCTCAGGGTGGTGCTGATGGCGAATGGTTTGCACCAGGTCTGATGCGAAGCGCCATCTTTCAGCGAGCATGGCCCCCACGTCTGCATGGTCTGCACCCAGCACGTTGTGCAACGCCAGGTGCAGCGGTTGCTCCTGCCACAAGCTGGCTTCCAGCGCACGACGAAACTCTACCGGCATGAACTGCGCGACAACCACTTTGCCAAAGTCGTGCAACAAGCCCGCAATAAAGGTGTCATGCGGGTCAGCCGCCACCTGTGGCAGCGCAGGCAAGAGCGCACCGCTTTCCTGCGCCTGAGCCAATTGACGCGCTAGCGCGGCGGTCAAGAGCGAATGCTGCAAATAGCCCTGCCCGTCAAACCCGGCCAGCGGGTTGCTGGGCAACATGCTGATGGCCGTCAGGCTCAGGGCCAGGTTCTTGATGGTATTGAAGCCCAGAAACAGCACCGCGTGGTCAATGGAGGTGATTTGCTTGTCCAGTCCATAATAAGCAGAGTTGACCACGCGCAACACCTTGACAGTCATGACGGGGTCATTGCGGATGACTTGCACCATATCTTTGGGTGAGCAGGCAGCGTCACGCGTGAGCGTAAGAATACGCCTTACAGTGCCAGGAAAAGCCGGCATGGCCTCCACGGCAGAAACCAGGCGGGCTGACAGGTCAGCACTTGCTGTCATGATGGACGAAAAAAGTATTCAGCCACATGACACGAAGTATGACACGGGTCGCCTCCTAGCCTTGAGTCAACCTTTGCCAAAAGCCGCACCGATGATGACCGCGTGGGCGCATGCGTGTGCCTCATCCAACGCGCGGTGCTGCCGAGATGGCAAACCGTTACAGCTTGTTCCTGTGTTTCCCAGGAGGACGGATACCCACGGGTAAGGGCAACCCGTTACGCCACATGCATTACTATTCAGTCTGAATTCTGACGATCAAAAAGTACCCATGCATCCGACAACAGCGCCGGTCTTATTTCATTTTTTGGCCCATCGCCAAGGGACGCCAGGTGCTGTCTTGCTGGATTGTTCAGACGCCGCAGTCGAGGCGCTGCACACCCTATCGACGCACCCTGATTTTGCGACTTTTGCGGCTGAATTTGCGTGCCTGCTGGCGTCCAGTCAAGCCAATGGCCTTGCACCCAATGTATTGGCCAACCTGCAAGCTGCGGGTTGCGTTGTTGTCAACGATGCATCCATTTGTATGTGCAACGACGCTGGCAAGCCGCAGCCACCACCCGAAGCTGTCTGGATTGACGGCAACTGGTATTTGGCACCCCCAAGCTCTGCGCAGTCGCCATCTGCATCGAGAACGCTGGCGCTCAAGTTGTTGCAGCTGGTCAACGCCGATGCAGATACGCGCGACATTGAAGATGTGTTGCGTCAGGATGCAGCACTCTCCTACCATTTGTTGCGGCTGGTGAATTCTTTGGGGATGGGAACCACCCGCCGCATTACCAGCTTTTCACAAGCGATTTTGATCCTTGGGCACAACCAGTTGCGGCGCTGGCTGAATTTGATGCTTTTTGCGGCGCGCACAGACGACCCTCGCGCACCTATGCTGTTGGCCAATGTGACCGTGCGCGCCCGCACGATGGAGTTGCTGGCCAAAGAGTGTGGTCTGGACCGTGCAGACCAGGACATGGCTTTCATGGCGGGTATGTTTTCACTGCTGGGGGTTTTGTTTGGTACGCCGCTGGCAGAGCTGATCAAGCCCTTGCAGTTGAGCGAGGTGCTGGTCAAGGCTGTCACCAGCCACCAGGGCACAGTTGGCCAACTGTTGCTGGCAATGGAGCTTGCCGCACAACGCAATGCCTGCGGTGTGGCCCCTGTGCTGGCAAAGCTACAAATCAGCGCCGGGCAATTTACCCTGGCTAGCCTGAGTGCCTGCCAATGGATGCACGACATGGCCCGGGAGATGCAGCAATGACATCAATGCCACAAGAACTCAGGCCGAATGCCTGGCGCATCATTGAGCAGTTGCCGGTACCCATCCTGACTATGGATATGTCAGGTTACCTGACCAGTTGGAACCTGGCTGCCCAAGCGTTGTTTGGCTACACCGCGCAAGAGGCGATCGGCCGACATGTGCTGTTTTTGTACGCCGCCGACTCGGCTGCGGATGATCCTGAATTGATAGAACTTCAACCCGGCACAAGCGGCAGCGTAATGGAGGTGTGGCGGCGCAAAAAGTCTGGGGAAAACTTCAAGGCCATGCTGACGCTTTCGGTCTTGCATGACGATACGCAGCAGCCGCTGGGGCTGCTGGCGCAATTGTCAGAGGTATCGCAGACGCTGCCGCCGCAAGACCGGCAAAAATTGCATTCCAGCATCATTGAAGACAGCGACCAGGGCATTTTGATCACCGATGCGTGCGAGCGCATCGTGTCGGTGAACGCCGCCTTTACCACCATCACCGGTTACACCGCGCAAGAGGCTTTGGGGCAAACCGCAGATTTGCTGCGCTCTGGCGTACACCCTGCTGACTTCAGAGCCCAGGTGCGCGCGGCCATGCTGGGCAGCGGGCCCTGGCAGGGCGAGATTATTGGCAAGCGCAAAAATGGCGAGCTGTTTCCACAGTCGGTGTCGATCAGTGCGGTGCGCAACGACGCAGGCCAGGTAACGCATGCGTTTTCCATTTTTTCTGACATCAGCATCCTGCGCGCAGCCGAGGAGCGCATGCAGCATCTGACAAATTTTGACAGCCTCACCGGGCTGCCCAACCGCACCCATTTTCACCAGGTGGTGGACGTCGCACTGGCCTCGGCGCGCCGCCATGACGGTTACGGCGCCATACTGGCGCTTAACCTGCGGCGCTTTCACGCCGTCAACGACACCTTTGGCCACGAGTTTGGCGACGCCTTGCTGCGCCAAATTAGCCAACGCCTGCGTGAGGCGCTGCGCGACGAAGACGTGCTGTCACGCTTTGGCGGTGATGAGTTTGTGGTGGCCTTGCTGGATGTGCACAAGCGTGAGCACAGCGGCATCGTGGCGCAAAAGTTGCTGACAGCGCTCAAACCAGTGTTCAACATTGAGGGTGTCGAGGTGCATACCAGTGCCAGCATCGGCATATCGGTTTTCCCCGAAGATGGCACCGACGTCGCCACCCTGCTGCACCACGCCGATATTGCGGTCAAGCGGCTCAAGACGGAAGAAGATTCGGGTTATCTTTTTTACAGCCTGGAGATGGACCAAAAGGCTCGGGAGCGCTGGCAACTTGAAGGCGAGTTGCGCCAGGCGTTGGCGGACCGGCAGTTGCAGTTGCATTACCAGCCCAAGGTGAGCCTGCGCAGCGGCAAGATCGTGGGAGCCGAAGCGCTGATCCGCTGGCGGCACCCCACCAAAGGCATGATTGCGCCTGGTTTTTTCATCCCAGTGGCAGAAGAAACCGGGCTGATTCTGGACCTTGGCGACTGGGTGCTGCAAGAGGCCTGCCGACAGATCAGCGTTTGGAGGCGCAGCGGTCTGGAGGTGCCGTTGATCTCCGTGAACCTGTCGGCACGGCAGTTTGACCCGCTGTTGCCCACCCGCATGCAAGCGGTGCTGGAGCACTACCAGCTGCCCGCGGCAAGCCTGCAACTTGAAATTACTGAAAGCTTGCTCATGCGCGGGGCTGAAGCGGCCATCCAGATCATGAATGCGCTGGTCGCCATGGGGTTGGCGCTGTCGATGGATGACTTTGGTACCGGTTATTCCAGTTTGGCTTACCTGAAGAAATTTCCGATCAACACGCTCAAAATTGACCGCTCGTTTGTGATGGGCATCCCAGCTGACCAGAACGACTGCGCGATTGCCCGCGCGATTGTCACCATGGCGCAGCAGTTGCGCCAGGAGATTGTGGCCGAAGGCATCGAAACCCGCGAACAGATGCGTTTTTTGCGCGCGCTCGGTTGTGATCAGCTCCAGGGGTTCCTGTTCAGCCCGGGCGTGGATGCGCAAGCGTTTGAGACCATGGTACGCACGCAGCAGCGGTTGGCTTTGGACTGAAGCAACGCCTTGCCGACGACTGCATCACCTACCCCTTTTGCCTATTTGCGTCTAGCACTGCTTCCCAATCCGGTGGGGCTGTCCGTTAGAATCAGACGCTTACATTGACTGGCTATCGTCCGTGCGCATTAGCGGGTCCATGTAGTTACAGCTCGTCTCACAGTGGTAATTCAGTCCATGTCGCTATTTTTCAAATGTTTTATTAATGCCACCCGGCAACGAAGCGTAGGCATTTGGCCGGTTTTGGCGGCCATTGTGCTGAGCGGTTGCGCCTACGCGCCCGGCATGTATGTGGGCAAACCTGCGGCAGAACCAGAGAAAGCCGCCAGCACTTGGTCACTCAGTCAATTCCCCTATTTTGGTAGCGCCGCGACGGAGCCAGCAGCCGCGCAAGACACCCCACCGCCCGGTCGGCTGACCCTGATCACCCCCAGCCTGATTCGCCAGCAGCGCGCCAAGCGCAACGCTGATGTCCCACTTGCAGTCAAGCAACTGTTTGACCAGCCCAAGCCTTATGTCATTGGCGCTGGTGATGTACTCAACATTGTGGTGTGGGATCACCCCGAGCTGACGATTGCCGCCGCCGGCAGCTTGGCCACTGACGCCGGTAGCCTCGCTGCCGTTGGCAACGGGTACAACATCAGCCCCCAGGGCCTGATCCAGTTTCCCTACGTGGGTACAGTCAAGCTAGCGGGGCTGAACGAATACGAAGCGCGTGACCTGCTCACCCAGCGCCTGACCAAGTACATCAAAGATCCTCAAGTCACGGTGCGTATTCAGTCGTACCGCAGCGGACGGGTTTATATTGACGGTGAAGTACGCACGCCAGGTCTGCAGGCCGTGAACGACATCCCCATGACCCTGCCAGAGGCCATTGGCCGCGCCGGCGGTTTTTCCGCAGCGGCCGACCGATCTTCTATTGCTATCACCCGCAACGGCAAGACTGCACTTGTGAACCTGCCCCAGCTCACTGAGCGCGGCATCAATCCCAGCAACATTCTGCTTGGCAGTGGTGACCTGGTGCGCGTGCTTGGGCGTGAGGAAGCCAAAGTATTTGTGCTGGGCGAGGTGCTGCGCCCCAACACCCAAACCTTGCGCAATGGGCATCTCACCCTCAACGAAGCGCTGGGCGAGTCTGGCGGGGTCAACCAAAACTCTGGCGACCCACGCCAAATCTTCGTTATCCGCGCAGCCAACACCGAACAGCCCGAGATCTATCACCTGGATGCCCGCTCGCCCACCGCTTACGCTCTGGCAGAGGGTTTTGAGCTGCAAGCGCGCGACGTCATTTACGTGGATCCAGTGCCTGTGGTGCGTTGGAACCGGGTCATCAGTCTGATTTTGCCCAGCGCACAGGCTGTAAACACCGCACGCAGCACCATCAATTGATGCAGCGCATCCTGACCCTGTGTATCGGCAACATCTGCCGCAGTCCGCTGGCGCAGGCCCTGCTGGCGCGCGAACTGCCGCAGCACACCGTCTGGTCGGCCGGCTTGGCCGCGCTGGCGGGTCAGCCTGCCGACCCTCTTTCCATAGCGGTTGCAGCCGCCCACGGGCTAGACATCACGGCGCACCGGGCGCAGCAAGTGACCAGCTTTTTGTGCCAACAAACCGAACTCATCCTGGTCATGGAGCAGTCACACAAAAGCCAACTTGAGCAACAGTTCCCCGCCGTGCGTGGCAAGGTCTTTACCCTGGGCCAGTTTGGCAAGTTTGACGTGGCCGACCCCTACCAGCAGCCCGTGGACGCGTTTGAGTCAGCCTACGCCGCAATTGCCCAGGGCGTGGCCGACTGGATACCGCGTATTCGCCAATTGAGCGCTCATTGATCCAAACGCTTTCATCATCCGTTTTTTGCATGAACTCTTCTACTCTCGCCCCTGTTTCGTCCCCCCAAGCACTACAGCCCATGCAGTCGATGCAAGACGACGAAGACAGTATTAATCTGCTCGACCTGTTTGACGTTGTCTTGGATCAACGCTGGCTCATCGCCGCAGTGACTGCCGTGGTGATCGCCCTGGGCGGTGCCTATGCTTATGTTGCCACCCCCATTTATGAATCCAACACGCTGATCCAGGTAGAGGACAGCAAAAGCGGTGCAGGCGGTCTGCTTGGTGACGTCGGTACTTTGTTTGACATCAAATCGCCCGCCACGGCCGAGATCGAAATTTTACGTTCACGCCTGGTGATTGGCCAAGCGGTGGACAACCTGCAGCTTGACCTGAACATCACACCCAAGTACCTGCCATTGTTTGGTAGATGGTTGGCGCGGCGTGCCACGACGCCGTCCGAACCGGGTTTCATGGGTCTTGGCGGCTATGTGAGCGGTACGGAGTCGTTGCAAGTCGCCCATCTGGTCGTGCCGCAAGCGCTGGAAGGCGTGCGCTACTCGGTCATCCTGACAGCACAAGGCTACGACTTGGTTAGCCCTGATGGTGTCAAACTGGGCCAGGGCCGCCCTGGGCAAGCCCTTCTTTTCAAGCACGAAGGCGCAACCGGAGACCTGCTGGTTGCGGACGCCATTGGCCAGCCCGGTGCCGAGTTTTACCTGACCAAACTCTCCCGCCTGGGTGTCACAGAAGCGCTCCAAAAAGACATCACCATTGCCGAGCAAGGCAAGCAGTCGGGTGTTATCCGTGCCAGTCTTGAGGGTGCTGACCCCGCTCGCATTTCCCAGATATTGCAACAGGTGGGCGCCCTGTATGTACGCCAGAACATTGAGCGCAAGTCGGCGGAGGCCGAAAAATCCATCAATTTCCTCAGCAGCCAATTGCCGCAACTGCGTAAAGAACTGGAATCTTCAGAGGGAAAATTCAACCAGTTTCGCAACCGAAACGGCGTTTTTGACCTGGGCGGCGAGGCCAAGGTGATGCTTGACCAGTCGGTCAATCTGCACCTGAAACAACTCGAACTACAGCAAAGGCGCAAAGAGCTTGAATCGCGCTTTACGGCGCAGCACCCCAGCGTGCAGACCCTGGACGCGCAGCTTAAACAAATCACCACCCAAATTGGCGTCCTGGAAAGCAAGTCCAGAACCTACCCCAATGTCGAGCAAGACATGCTGCGCCTGATGCGGGACGTGAAGGTCAACAACGAGCTCTACACCACCTTGCTCAACAGCTTTCAGCAGTTGCGACTGGTCAAAGAGGGCAAAGTGGGTAACGTGCGCATTGTTGACGTGGCCTCTGTACCCGAGCAACCCATCAAACCAAAACGCAGTATGGTGGTTGCGCTGGCCGGTGTGCTCGGCCTGCTCGGCGGCCTGGGGCTCGCGTTCTTGCGCAACAGCCTGCACCCTGGCATCAGGAACCCGGACGATATTGAACAGCATCTGGGCTTGCATGTGTTTGCCACCGTACCGCACTCCAAAGACCAGGAAGAGCTGGCCGCAGAGCACAAAAACCAAACAGGCAGTACACAACTGCTGGCAAACCTGCGCCCGGAAGATCCGGGCATAGAGAGTCTGCGCAGTTTGCGCACCGCGCTGCAATTTGCCATGCTGGACGCCCCCAACAACCTGGTCCTTATCACCGGCCCCACCCCCAGCATCGGCAAGTCGTTTACCAGCGCCAACTTTGCGGCCGTGCTTGGCGCCGGCGGCAAGCGTGTGCTGCTGATCGACGCCGACATGCGCAAAGGCCACCTCAACAAGTCATTTGGCCTGGAACGCGGCCATGGCTTGAGCGAACTCATTGCCGGCAGCCAAACACTGGCCCAGGTACTGCACAAAAATGTGTCGGCCCAAGTGGATATGATCACCACCGGCAGCATGCCACCCAACCCGGCTGAGCTGCTCATGTCGCCCAACACCGTGGCGCTCCTGCAAACGCTGTCAAGTCAATATGACATCGTGCTGATCGATACCCCCCCCGTGCTGGCCGTGTCTGACACGCAGGTGCTGGCACCCCAGTGCGGCACCGTGTTCTTGCTGGCCCGCGCCGAGGTGAGTACGCTGGGCGAGTTGCAAGAGTCCGGCAAGCGATTGAGCCAATCCGGCGTGGCTGTGCGGGGTGTCATTTTTAACGACCTGAACGTGAGCAAGCGACGCTATGGCTACGGCAACGGCTACAAATATAGCCGTTACCGCTATACGCAGTACCATTACGGGCAGCCCACGCGCAATTAAAAAAAGCCCGGTTCAGACTCTACCCTTGATAGATAATCGGTGCAGCTGATCAAAAAAAATATAAATCGGTCAGCCACTTTGATGGAGGTGAGTTTTGAGCCTAGTGTTGATCGTTTTTTCTGTTGCGTTCGTGTGCAGTCTGGCGCTGGTTCTGACCAAAGGCTGGCATGGTCGGTACAGCATGGACAGTTCTTTTGGGGTGCAAAAAATTCATTTGCAAGCCACGCCCCGCATAGGCGGCGTGGCCATTGCGCTGAGCCTGCTGCTGGGCTGGTGGGTAGCGCCCCCGGCCGTGCAGGCCATCTTGCGTGTGATGCTGCTGGCGGGCATCCCGGCCTTTGCCTGTGGCCTGCTCGAAGACATTACCAAAAAAGTGAGCGTGCGCAACCGTTTGCTGGCCACCATGTTCAGCGGTGGCGTGGCCTGTTATCTGACCGGTATTGCGATGCAAAACACCGGTTTTGCACCGCTTGACTGGCTGCTACAGTGGATGACGCTGGCCGTATTGTTTACCGCGTTTGCAGTAGGCGGCATCGCCAATGCCATCAACATCATTGACGGTGTTCATGGCCTGGCTGCCGGCGCCGTGGCCATCATGCTGAGTGCTCTGGGGCTGATTGCGTTGAACGTCGGTGACTCGGCCCTGGCAACCGTTTGTTTTGTGGTAGCCGCCTGTGCGCTGGGTTTTGGCGCTGTCAACTGGCCCCTGGGGAAACTTTTTCTGGGCGATGGAGGTGCCTATCTGCTGGGTTTTATGCTCGCCTGGCTGGCTGTGCTGCTGCCCATGCGCAACCCGCAACTTAACGCCTGGACCAGTCTTTTGGTGGTGCTGTACCCGGTGTTGGAAGTGATGTTTTCCGTATTGAGACGCTGGCGCCGCGAAGGCCACAACCCGGGTCAGCCCGATAAGTTGCACATGCACCACCTGATTTATCGGCGCATTGTCAGCACGCTCTGGAAGGGCTTGCCTGGCGTCCTGAAAAATGGCATGACCAGCCCAATCTGCTGGGTCTTTGTCGCGCTGCCGGCTACTTGGGCAGTGATGTTTGCACAAAACACGGCCATGCTGGCAGGAGCTGCGGTGGTGTTTGCTTTGGCCTATTCGTCGTTGTACGCCCGCTTGACCCAGTTTGCCTGGTGCTTTAGCGCACTGACGCTACAGCGTAGTGCTGACAAACCGTCAACCAGCCACGCGTGAATGACAGCCTGCGGTGAGCCAGTTGGGCCCGCGACAGCGCCCCTGCACTGGTATCTGATCCACACCAAGCCGCGCCAGGAAACATTGGCGTTGGAAAACCTCGTACGACAAAACTTTAAGTGTTACCTGCCTCTGCTCAAACTGCAAAAAATTCGCCAACGCAAAACCGTCTGGGTCACCGAGCCGATGTTTGCACGCTATTTGTTCATTCAACTCGACGCCCGTGACTTTGGCCAAAACTGGGCACCGATCCGATCCACGCTGGGCGTGCACCAGATGGTGCGGTTTGGTGGACAGCCAACCAAGGTGGATAACGACCTGATTGAACTGATCCGTGCGCGTGAACAGGGCAGCCCGGCACAAACCCTCTTCACGGCAGAGCAAAAAGTCATCGTCACTGACGGCCCGTTTGCAGGGCTTGAAGCCATTTACCAAACCACCGATGCCCAGAGCCGATCCATGATTTTGCTCAACATCCTGAGCAAGCCGGTCGCCCTGCATATTGACACCGCCAGCCTGCGCCGGGCAGACTGACAGCTTAACTTTCCATCCAACCGACCCAAGTAAAAAGCAAAAAAACAAACCAGATTTTGCACTGTTGTTTATTTGCCGAGCGGGTTAAAGCATGGGTAGAAATTCACGACACAAAAAAACAGCAAGTAAATCAATCACTTGGGGCTGCATTTGGCGGAAACGGAGGGATTCGAACCCTCGATGAGGCTCTACACCCCATACTCCCTTAGCAGGGGAGCACCTTCGGCCACTCGGTCACGTTTCCTGAAAAATCAGAGCCGCGATTATGTCACGACTCAGGCAGGTTTTTCAGGCGGCTGCCTGCTCCAGCTTGAAGGCTTTGTGCAGCGCCTTCACGGCCAGTTCCATGTATTTCTCATCAATCACCACCGAGGTCTTGATTTCGCTGGTGGAAATCATCTGGATGTTGATGCCCTCTTCGCTGAGCACACGGAACATGGTGCTGGCCACACCCACGTGGCTGCGCATGCCGATGCCGACGATCGATACCTTACAAATCTTGGTGTCGCCCACCACCTCTTGTGCGCCCAGCTTGGGTAGCACCTGGGTCTTGAGCAAATCCATGGTCTTGGCGTAGTCACCGTGGTTGACGGTAAAGCTGAAGTCGGTGCTACCGCCCTTGCTGATGTTCTGGATGATCATGTCCACTTCGACATTGGCGTCGGCCACGGCGCCCAGAATCTGGTACGCAATACCGGGCTTGTCGGGCACGCCCAGCACTGAAATTTTGGTCTCGTCGCGGCTGAACGCGATGCCTGAAACGATGGCTTGCTCCATGTTTTCGTCTTCCTCAAAAGTGATCAGGGTGCCAGACTTGGCCTCTTCATTGATGTCAATGTCCCACGGCGTGAAGCTAGAAAGCACACGCAGCTTGACCTTGTACTTACCAGCAAATTCAACCGAACGGATTTGCAGCACCTTGGAGCCCATGGAGGCCATTTCCAGCATTTCTTCAAAGCTGACGGTGGATAGGCGCCGAGCCTCGGGTACGATGCGCGGGTCGGTGGTATAGACCCCATCGACGTCGGTGTAGATCAGGCATTCGTCGGCCTTCATGGCTGCGGCCACCGCCACCGCCGAGGTGTCGGAGCCACCGCGCCCGAGCGTGGTGATGTGACCCTGGTCGTCAATGCCCTGAAAACCGGTCACGATCACCACCTTGCCCAGCGCCAGGTCGCCGCGCACGCGCGCGTCGTCAATGGATTCAATGCGCGCCTTGGTGTAGGCGCTGTCGGTGCGGATCGGTACTTGCCAGCCGGTGTAGCTGACAGCCTCCAGACCCAGCGCCTGCAAGGCAATGGCCAGTAGCGCGCTGGAGGCCTGCTCACCAGTGGCTGCGAGCATGTCCAGTTCCCGGTAATACGCATCGGTTGGCTGACCCGGCGCCAGCTCTTTGGCCAGCGCCAGCAGGCGGTTGGTTTCACCGCTCATGGCGCTGGGCACCACCACCATCTGGTGGCCGGCACGCGCCCATTTGGCCACGCGCTTGGCGACATTGCTGATGCGCTCGGTCGAGCCCATCGACGTGCCGCCGTATTTATGAACAATCAGGGACATAAAAAGAGAGAGGTAAGACGTTTAAGAGGCCAGGGACATTCTTGGAAATCCCTAGGGATTGTACCAATGCAGGCAGTCGCCTCGGCGTTCGCAAAAACCGTTGGCAACCTTCAGATGCAGCGCATGGCCGCGTGTGCTGCAAGCGTCAATCTGACGCATCAACTCGTCGAGTTGCGCGCGGGTGGGGGCCACCTGAAAGCGACTGCGCAACCAGTGCCGCAACAGATTGGCCAGCCGCGGCCGACTTAGCACCTGTAGGGCGCGGATCAGCGGTGGGGCACCCACCTGCTGCAAATCCTGCGCCGCCACTTCGTCTAGCAACGCCTGCGCCTGCGCCGCGTGCGCTGCACTGCGCGCAAAGGTATCAAGCGCCTGGGGGAAGCCTTCGACCAGCACCGGCATCACGCGCGCGCGGATGCGGTTGCGCGTGAAGCGCTTGTCGCTGTTGCTGGGGTCATCCACCCAGTCCACGCCTTGCGCAACCAGCCATTGGCGAATATCGGAACCGCTGACCTGCAACAACGGCCGGTGGTAATCGATGCCACCACGACGCCAATAAGCTGGCATGGCACTCAGGCCAGGCAACCCGGCGCCACGGCTCAATGCCAACAGCATGGTTTCCACCTGGTCGTCAGCATGCTGCGCAATCGCGATGGACTGAAAGCCATGTTGCCCGCCGTTTGATTGGGCCAGCGTCTCAAAAGCCTGATAGCGTGCACGACGTGCTGCGTCTTCCGGGCTCTGCCCCAACGCGTGGTGCGCATCCACCCGCTGCACTGAAAGCGGCACCGACAACGCATCACACACTCGTTGGCAATGGCGCGCAAAATCATCGGCGGCTTCCTGCAAGCCATGATGCACGTGGATGGCGCTGACCTGCCCCGGCAACTTTTGCACACACGCCAGTAGCAGCGCGGTGGAATCCGCGCCGCCGCTGAACGCCACTGCCAGCGGCAAGGCGGGCTCAAATGCCGCCACGGCCTGAGAAAAAGGCTGTGTCACGACGCCGCCGCAGTTTCAAGAAAAATAATTGGAATCTGACCCCAATTATTCCAATTATTTGACGGCTTTGGTATCGGTGAAGCGGCCGTAGCTTTGCAGACGCTCAAAGCGGCGTTCGAGCAGCTCTTTCACCTTCAGGTCGCTCACCTGGCGGAAGGCATCGTTAAGCGCGCGCTTGAGGAAAGTGGCCATCTGCTTGGGGTCGCGGTGCGCGCCGCCCACCGGCTCGTTGACGATCTTGTCGATCACGCCCAGCGCCTTCAGGCGGTGCGCGGTGATGCCCAATGCGTCGGCAGCTTCCTGCGCTTTGTCGGAGGTTTTCCAGAGAATCGAGGCGCAACCTTCGGGGCTGATCACCGAGTAAATCGAATACTGCAGCATCAGCAGCTGATCGCCCACCGAAATCGCCAGTGCGCCACCCGAGCCGCCTTCACCAATGATAGTGACAATGATCGGCACTTCGAGCTGCGCCATCTCGAAAATATTGCGCCCAATGGCTTCTGCCTGACCGCGCTCTTCGGCGTCGATACCCGGGTAAGCACCGGGTGTGTCAACAAAAGTAAACACCGGAAGCTTGAATTTTTCAGCGGTCTTCATCAGGCGCAGCGCCTTGCGGTAACCCTCGGGCTTGCTCATGCCGAAGTTGCGCAGGCCGCGCTCTTTGGTGTCGCGCCCTTTTTGCTGACCAATCACCATGCACGGCGTGCCGTTGAAGCGCGCCAATCCGCCGATGATGCTCAGGTCGTCGGCAAAATGCCGGTCACCGTGCAGTTCAACAAAGTGGGTAAAAATTTCGTTGACGTAGTCCAGCGTGTAGGGACGTTCGGCATGGCGCGCAATCTTGGTGATTTGCCACGGTGTCAGGTCACTGTAGATGTCTTTGGTGAGCTGCTGGCTTTTTTTGGCCAACTGATTGATTTCGGCCGAGATATCCACTGCCGATTCGGTCTGCACATAGCGCAGTTCTTCAATCTTGTTTTCCAGCTCGGCAATCGGGGTTTCAAAGTCGAGAAAGGTTTTCTTGGCCATCAGGGCTCCTGTTTAACGTGAAAAACGCCGCACTTCGCCATTGACGCCTGCGCGGGAATGACTGGAATGCGCGCGGTAATCACGGGTCAATTTCATCATTGGGGGCGGCTGCGCCGACACGGCAGTTAGTAAGCCACCGGTAGCGGGTCCAACGAGCGCCAAATATACCAAGTCGCAACGGTACGGTAAGGATCCCAAGCCTGCGCCACCTCGCGTGCGTCGCTACGGCTGACCACGTCGCCCGAAAAATAGCACTGGCTGATGCCGTTGATCAGGCCCACATCGTCCAGCGGCAGCACGTTGGGGCGCATCAGGTGAAAAATCAAAAACATCTCGGCGGTCCAGCGGCCAATACCGCGGATCGCCACCAGTTCGGCAATGATCGCCTCGTCATCCATGCGCGACCAGTCGTCCACATGCACGCGCGCGCTATCAAAATGCAGCGCCAGGTCCACCAGGTATTCCACCTTGCGCGCGCTCAAGCCCGCAGCGCGCATGTCGTCAATTTTCAGGCGCAACACCTGCTGGGGTGTCAGCGCCTGCGGCAATCTGGCAAAGCGGTCCCAGATGGTTTGCGCCGCCTTGACGGAAATCTGTTGCCCCACCACGCTGCGCGCCAGCGTTACAAACGCGTCACCACGGCTTTGCAGGCACGCTGCGCCAAAGCGCGGAATCAAGCGCTTCATGACACGGTCTTTCTTCATCAGGTGCTTGCACGCGTCCGTCCAATAGGCTGGTGCTGTCAGCAAAGGCGCTGCACTTTCAGTAGCTTTAAGCGCTTGATTCATAAGGGCTGCAAGCCAATTTGATATAAAACGTTCACTGCACAGACTCCCACGTCGTGCCCACTGCCGTGTCTTTGAGCGCAATGCCGCGCACCAGCAGCTCCTGGCGAATTTGGTCCGCTCGGGCAAAGTTCTTGGCCGCCTTCGCCGCCGCGCGCTCTGCAATCAGCGCCGCAATGGCAGACTCGTCCAGTCCGGCACCCGCCTGCAAATACGTCTTGGCGTCTTCCTGTAGCAGGCCCAGGCAGCCGCCCAGCGCCTGCAACAAACCGGCCAGCGCGCCAGAACGTGTGCGATTGACTTCGCCCGCCAAATCAAACAGCACCGCCACCGCTTCGGGCGTGCCAAAGTCTTCGTCCATGGCAGCTTTGAAGCGCGCTGCGTACAGATTGGTCCAATCAATCGGAGCGCTTTGTGGCGGTACCGCGTCCAGCGTGGTGTACAGGCGGCGCAAGGCCTGGCGCGCGTCGTCCAGATGCGCGTCGCTGTAATTCAGGGCGCTGCGGTAATGCGCGCGCAGGATGAAAAAGCGCAGCGTTTGAGCGTCGTAGCGCGCCAGAATTTCGCGGATGGTGAAAAAATTGCCCAGGCTCTTGGACATTTTTTCGTTGTCGCGTGTCACAAACCCGTTATGCATCCACCAGCGCGCCAGCGGCACCCCATTGGCGCCCTCGCTTTGCGCAATCTCGTTTTCATGGTGCGGAAACTGCAAGTCAGCGCCGCCACCGTGAATATCCACCGTTTGCCCCAACAACTCGCCGCACATCGCTGAACACTCAATGTGCCAACCCGGTCGCCCCAGGCCGTAGGCGCTGTCCCACTTGGCGTCCGCCGGCTCCGTGGGCTTGGCCGATTTCCAGAGCACAAAATCCAGCGGGTCGGCCTTGCCATCGGCTACCGCCACACGCTCGCCCGCGCGCAATTCGTCCAGCGATTTGCCGCTGAGCTTGCCGTAGCCGGCAAACTTGCGCACCGCATAGTGCACGTCGCCGTCGCTCCCCTGGTAGGCCAGACCCTTGCCCTGCAAGCGCTCAATCAGCGCCAGCATGGCCGGCACATGGTCGGTGGCGTGCGGCTCCAGCGTGGGCCGCAACATGCCCAGCGCGTCGGCATCCTGGTGCAGTGCGTCGATCATGCGGCTGGTCAGCGCCCGGATAGGCTCGCCATTTTCCAGCGCGCGCTTGATGATCTTGTCGTCAATGTCGGTCACGTTGCGCACATGGGTTACCCGGTACCCGCTGGCTTCCAACCAGCGGCGCACCACGTCAAACGCCATCATCGACCGCGCATGACCCAAATGGCACACGTCGTACACCGTCATGCCGCACACGTACATGCGCACATGCCCGGGTTCGAGTGAAGAAAACGGCTCGATCTGCCGTGTCAGCGTGTTGAAAATGCGTAAACTCATGGGCCAAATCAGATACGGTGAAGCGGGCCGACTGACGGCCACTGAGGTCATCCACGCGACAGGGGCAAGGTGCACGCCGCCGCTTTCGGTAGAACGTACGAAAACCACCCCCTCGGGCTACAATGCGCGCCAGTATAAAGCCGCGCCACCGCCACCCGTATCCTCCCGTATTTAGCTGCATCAATCCATGAAACTCACCCGTTCTGTTGTTTTAATAGCGTTGCGTCTGATTACCTTAGCGGCTGCCTGTACTGCCTTGACCAGCCAGGCTGATGGCTATGCTGACATCAGCCAATTGGTGAAAAACAATAAATTTGCCGAGGCCCTGACCCAAGTAGATAGCCAATTGGTCAGCAAACCCACTGACCCGCAGTTACGTTTTTTAAAAGGCGTGATCCAGCGCAACTTGGGCAAACAAAACGAAGCTGTAGCCACCTTCACCAAGCTCACCCAAGACTATCCGGAGCTGCCTGAACCGTACAACAACCTGGCCGTGCTGTACGCCAGCCAGGGCCAATATGACAAGGCCCGTGCAGCGCTTGAAATGGCCATCCGCACCAACCCCAGCTACGCCACGGCGCACGAAAACATGGGCGATGTGTATGCCCGCTTGGCCAGCCAAGCCTACAACAAGGCATTGCAGCTTGACAGCAGCAATCACGCGTTGCCGCCCAAGCTGGCGTTGATTCGTGAAGTGTTCAAACCTAATTTAGCCAACCCCAAGCCAGCTGCGGTCAGCAGCACGGCGACGGCGACCGTCACACCAGCACCGGCAACACCCGTGACCGTTAACAAACCCGCGCCGACATCGTCGGCGACGCCAGCCAAACCTGTAACGGCCATATCAGCACCGGTCGCAGTGGCTAAACCAATACCGACACCACTCGAGTCAGATGCCAGCAAAGAGGTTGAAGCTGCCGTCATGGCCTGGGCACAGGCCTGGTCTGACAAAAACATGGAAACCTATTTGGCTGCCTACAGCCGCAACTTTGCCACCCCCAACAATCAACCGCGCAGTGCCTGGGAAAAAGACCGTCGTGATCGCATTACTGGCAAGTCACGTATCAGCGTCAAAGTGTCTGAGCTTCGCATCCAGGTCACTGGCAATGAAGCGATCGCCAAGTTCCGCCAAAGCTACAAGGGGGGCAAATTGTCAGTATCAAGCAGCAAAACCCTCCAGCTAAAAAAACAGGGTTCGCATTGGCTGATCAGTCGGGAATCCACTGGAAGCTAAGGGTGTTGACTTTTGTAGTTTGGGTTGTCGTCCCATTTTGTTGTTAGCACGCATGCCTCGTTTGATACAAAACCTGCTGACCTTTGGACTGCTGGCATTCAGCCTGGGGCTTGGTACCGGCCAGGCTTGGGGCAAATCAGCTCAACATGGAAAAATTTCCCACCACGTGAAGGCGACCAAAGCAGCGGCCAAACCCGTGCGCCATGTCACATTCAATGGGCCGAATGCAGGTTTGGCTGAGGCACGCCTGATCGAGATTTACCAGCTGATCGGCAAAGCGGATACGGCGCGCGCCTTGCTCAAAGCCGAGCAACTCGTTACAGAGTTCCCGACTTTTGCTCTGGCTCAGTTGGTGTATGGCGACTTGTTGTCGGCGCGCAGTCGCCCGCTCAACCGGTTTGGTGATGTCCCGGCGGAGCAACTGAAAAACGTCAGCAGCGCCTTGAATGAGCTTCAAGATGAATCGCGCATGCGGCTCAAAGCCCTGCGCGAGCGGCCACCCGCAGGCATGGTGCCGGCAGAATTTGTGCAGCTTTCGCGCTATAACAAACACGCTATTGCCGTTGATGCCGACCGCTCGCGTCTGTATTTGTTTGAGAACCGGGGCAATGGACTCAGTCTGGTGGCCGACTACTACATCTCAGTGGGGAAATTGGGCATTGAAAAAATGGTGGAAGGTGATCAGCGCACGCCGTTAGGCATTTATTTCGTCACCAGCAAACTTGATGCGAAAAACCTGAAAGATTTTTACGGCGCTGGTGCGCTGCCCATCAATTACCCGAATGAGCTCGACCTCAAACGCGGCAAAACCGGTGGTGGTATCTGGTTGCATGGCTCGCCCCCCGGCGAATTTTCGCGCCGTCCGTTGGCCAGCGACGGCTGTGTGGCACTGGCCAACCCGGATCTGGAACAAATCATGCGCACGGTGGAAGTCCGCTCCACGCCAGTGCTGATCTCGCGCAGCCTCAAGTGGGTGCCGCCGCAAAGTATGCAACCCCGTTTTCAGGAGTTCAAAACCCATTTGGATGCCTGGCTCAAGGCCAAATCCGCAGGGGACGTCAACCAGTTCAGCCAGTTTTACGCGCCCGACTTCAACAACGGGAAAACCTTGACCGAGTGGCTACCCAAGCTGCGCAACCAAGTGGCAGCGGTGCAGGGGCGCCAACTGGCCATCAAAGACCTGTCGCTGTTGCATTGGGTCGATACCAGCGAAACCATGGTGGTCACTTTTGGTGAAGTGGCGGCCGGCCAACGCAGTGGCAGCACCCTGCGCCAATACTGGAGTCGGCAGCAGAATCAATGGAAAATTATTCACGAAGGAGTGATCGGATGAACAACAAGTCATTGACCAGAGTGGCGCGCACTTCGATTGCGTGTGTGGCTCTTTATAGCGTCTTAACCTTGGCGCTGGCAGAAGAGCTTCGCCAGGTCAAACTGACCACCAGTATGGGCGACATCGTGGTTGAGCTGTACTCTGAGAAAGCGCCCAAGACGGTGGCCAACTTTTTGCAGTATGTGAAAGACAAGCACTATGACGGCACCATCTTTCACCGTGTGATTGGCAACTTCATGATCCAGGGCGGCGGTTTTGACGCCAACTATGTGCAAAAGCCAACGCGCGCGCCGGTTGAGCACGAAGGCCGACAGGCGCTTGAAAAAGGCGGCCCGCGCAACGTGCCCGGCACGCTGGCCATGGCGCGCACCAGCGATCCACAGTCGGCCACGGCTCAGTTTTTCATCAACGTCAAGGCCAACGGCTTTCTAGACCCCGTGCTGATTCCACCCGGTGACCCGGTGCCCGAGTTTCAGTACCAGGGCGAAACCTACCGCAATGTGCCGCGCGCAGAGTTGTTGAACGCCAACAAGCTGTTTGGCTACACCGTGTTTGGCCGCGTCATCTCCGGCATGGACGTGGTCGAAAAAATCAAGTCCACCCCCACGGGCTCGGGCGGTCCCTTTCCCACCGACGTTCCCAAGACAGCCGTACTCATCCAATCCGCAACTCTGGTGAAATAAATCATGAGCAACCCACAAGTCGAACTGCATATTGCCAACTACGGCACCATCACGCTGGAGCTTGATCAGGACAAGGCCCCCAAGTCGGTGGCCAACTTTTTGAGCTACGTGAACAAGGGGCATTACAACAACACGATTTTTCACCGTGTCATTCCCAACTTCATGATCCAGGGTGGCGGCATGGAACCCGGCATGGGTCAAAAAAGTACCGACACACCGATCACCAACGAAGCCAACAACGGTCTGAAAAATGTCAAATACAGCGTGGCCATGGCGCGCACCGGTGACCCACATTCGGCCACCGCGCAGTTCTTCATCAACGTCACCGACAACAGTTTCCTGAACCACACGGCACCGAGCCAGCAGGGTTGGGGCTACGCGGTGTTTGGCAAAGTGGTGGTCGGCACCGACGTGGTGGACAAGATCAAGGGCGTCAAAACCGGTCGCAAGGGTTACCACGACGACGTGCCGGTCGAAGACGTGGTGATTGAAAAGGCGGTTGCCCTCTGAAACGTACCTGCCGGCAGACGCCTGAGCTGAAGGCACCGGCGCACTGGCGCTGCGTTGATTTCATTTCAGACCTGCACCTGCAAGCCAGCCAGCCCAAGACTTTTCAGGCTTGGCAACGCTATCTGGCGCACACCCCAGCCGACGCGGTGTTAATCCTGGGTGACCTGTTTGAGGTCTGGGTGGGCGACGACACCGTTGCCCTGCAAGGTGCAGCGGGGGCCAACGATGCCCCGTGCTTTGAGCTGCAATGCCAGCGGGTACTGGCACAAGCGTCGCAACGCCTGGCGCTGTACTTTATGCACGGCAACCGCGACTTTCTATTGGGCTCGACGTTTGCCAGCGCCTGCAGCATGACGTTGCTGGACGACCCCACCGTGCTGGTGTTTGACGCGCAGCGCTGGCTGCTGTCGCACGGCGATGCACTGTGCCTGGACGATACCGACTACCAGCAGTTCCGCGCCCTGGTGCGCTCTGCGTCGTGGCAACAAGACTTTCTGGCCCAGTCGCTTTCGCAACGCCAGGCCGTGGCGCGTGATTTGCGTGCGCAAAGCCGGGCCCGCAAAGCCAGCGGTGCAGCTTATGCCGATGTGGACCGCAGCGCTGCGCTGCACTGGCTGCAAGAATACGATGCCACCACGCTGATCCACGGCCACACCCATTTGCCGGCCGACCACACGCTGCACAGCGCCGATGGTCACACGTACCAGCGCCGCGTGCTCAGCGACTGGGACGCCAGCGCCCTGCCGCCGAGGCTACAGGTGCTGCGGCTGCAGCGCGCACAGGCACCGCAGCGCATCAACCTGACGACGTCAAGGCTTGAGTAACACCTTGAGCGCGTTTTGCAGGCGGCGTGCCGCCGCTGCGGCAAACGCACCGGCCATCACCGTGGCGCTGTCCTGACCCCAGGTTTCACGCGGCGCGGGGTCGTTACGCCGGGTGAGCAACTGCAACTGCAACATGCGCCGCTCGCTCAGGTGTTCCGCCGGTGTGGGCACCTCGGCGGCCATTTCCAGGCGCAGCAGCGCGGTACCCGCATCACCGGTGGACGCGGCAGAAATGGCCTTGAGCCAACCCGCACGGGTGGCCGGACTGACCCGCGCGCCCAACTCCTGCACGCCGGGCACGGCGCTGGCGTCACGTTTTTCCCAGGCCGTCAACAACTGCGTCAACGCCTCACCATGTGCCTGCGCGGCCAGCTTGCGCAGTGCAAACTGCGCCTGCTCCAGCGCGTCGCGCTGGGCGCGAAAAGCCGCATCGCCCAGACGGGGTGCCAGCGCACGTTCGCCCATGACCAGACCGCGATCGTCGCGCCGCCCAGCGTCGCGCGCCATGTCGCGCCCGGGTTTGCGTGCGCCGTCTGCGCGGTCGCCAAACTTGCCGCTGCGCGGTGCTGCGACGACTTCCCGGCGCATACCGGGCCGGTCATCACCGCGCATCGCCACCACCGGCTTGCGCGCGGGCACGGATTGCGCAGGCGCGCTGGCGGCAGGCGTAGCGCTGTCAATGGCTACGTTGACATGCGCTGCCGCTGGTGTGTCGGCGCTACCCTCAGAACTTGGTGTGCTGGGCGCGGCAGCCTGTGCCACATCACTAGCTGCTTCATTGTTAGTCGCTTCTTGCGCTTGCTGCGCTTGGGCTACAAGTTCTTTTTCTTCAGAAGTCTGAGCACTGGCTGCAACGACCGCCTGGGCCTGTGCTTGGCCACGCAGTGCTGCCTCGAGTGCAGCCATGGCGCTGCGAATGGCCTGTGCATCACCCGACGCGTTGGCCGTCTGTAGCGCCTTAGATGCGTTCAGCACGCCCTGGTCGATGGCGTTCAGGGCGCTTTGCGCGCGCTCGCGCTCGGCACTCTTGCGCTGGAAAGCCTCATCGATCGGCTTGCGAAACGCGTCCCACAGCTTTTGCTCCTGGCGCCGCTCCACCGGCACGCGGTGCGCTTCGGCCTGCCAGCGTTGCTGCAAGGCCTTGACCGCGTCGATGCGCAGGTTGTCTTGCGCGCCCAACGCGCGGGCTTCTTCGATCATCAAGTGACGCACCGCCAGGCTGTCTTTTTGCAACGCCTCCAGAGGAGCCGCCGCCTCGTCGATGGCCGCCTTCCACAGCGGCTGCAACTCGGCAAACATTTTTTCACCCACGTGACCACAGGCACGCCAACGGTCGCCAAACTGGTACAGCACGCGGTTAAAGCCCTTCCAGTCGTCGTCCAGCGCACTGCGGTTGGCCGCAGCCCAAGCCTTGACTTCATCGATCAGCGCCAGCCTTTGCGCGCGGTGCTCGGCGGTTTCGGCCTTGAGTTTGTCCAGCCAGGCCTCGACCACCTTGTGCGCTTCATTGCACGCGTCATCAAAACGCTTCCACAGCGCATGGTTGGGAATACCGCCTTGATCGGTCTGCTTCCACTGTTCACGCAGCTGGCGCAGCGTTTCCTGCATCTTGCGCCCGCCGATCGCCTGCCCGTCTGGGCGCTTGAGCAAGCCTTCAGCCTTGACCACCAGTTCTTCACGCAACTGGTCGGCACGCCAACGCTGCCAGCCTTCGAGCTCGCCCGCGGCGGCCAGTGCGGCGTGCGCCTGGTTTTCCAGCTTGTCGTCGATCAGCCGACCAAACTCCTTGAGCGCGTTGCGCAGGGCATTGGCGGCACCCGCGCTAGCCTTGCCGTGACCTTGGGCAACTTCCTTTTCCAGCACCGACAGCGCATCGCTCACGCTAGCCGTGGCGCGGGCCTTGACTTCAGGGTCCACCGGCGTTTTGGCGGGCTTGGGCGCAGGCTCGAGTGCTATGCCACGCGCCAGGCGCAATTCATCGGCCCAGACCGGCACTGGCGGCAGCGGCGCGCTAGCGTCTTCCGATGCCTTGATGGTCTGCGCCAGCGCACCCTCAAACGCCTCCCACACCAACGCCAGTTGCGCCTGCGACGCCTGCAACAGCGGCGGAAATTTGACATCGACACTGGGCCAATTGGCATCGGCGGCCAACGCAGCAGCTTCGGTCTGCCAATGGGACACGTCGTCGGCCAGGGCCACCTGCACCGCCTGCGCGTCGCGCCACGGTTTGGTGGACAGCACCTCGATGCGCTGCGCCACCAGCACGGCCGCTTCGCGCTGCACCTGCACGCGGTGTTGCAAATCTTCGATGGCACGCACGCGCTCCATCAGTTGGCTTTTAAGTTCTGCTAACGGTTCCTTGCTTAAGGGGGCACCCGCCTTGGCCGCATCACGCTGCCAAGCCAGCGCATCGGCCAGATTGAGTTTTGGCAGCGCCAGCAAGGCACGGGCCTTGTCGGCCCAGTCCTGAGCGATGGATGCCTGTTGCTTGCTACGCTTGATTTCATCAAGACGCTCGCGCAGCAACTTGGCCGCGCCCTTGTCTTTGCCACTGAGCTCCTTGAAGACTTGCTGCATGTGTTCAACGCTTGGGTCACTGGCCAGCCAGGCACGGATGCAGGCCATGCGCTCGCCCGAAGTCGGTGCTGAAAATGCGCCGTGGGCTATCGCGTCCAGCGGATGCGCGTCGTGCGCGGGCGTCCCCACCACAGGAGCATCGTTTAAGGGGGCGGCCGGTTGGTTTTTGGAAAAGGGAAACATCGAATGAGCGCAAACAAATAAATGAATATCCGCCATGGGCAGCGGGAATAGGGCAGCTATTTTCGCCGGGTTTGCAGCCCATGCCAAAAACAATTGCATCGGGGTGCGATTCGAAGTGGTGTATCGGAGCAAAATTCTGGGGCATCCACTTGACATCCGGCTTTTGGAATGGAGTCATTGGGGGTCATCAGTTCAAGGCAAAAACCAACGATTTCCAGGTACGGCGCGGCGACTGATCCAGTCGCCGCGCCGTGCATCGATGTTTTCAAATACACATGCACCCTGCGCTGTTTCAGACGCAGCAGCACCAACCCGCAGCGCTGGCGGCTCATTGCGCCGCCAAATGAAGCTCGGCGTGCGGCTGCCACTTGACATCCGGGGTGACAACTTTGACAGCGCCCAAAAACAGGCGCTCCATGGGCAACTTCTGGCTGGCCAGGTGGTCGCGCACGGCCACGCCACGCTGCAAGGCCAGCGCCTGCATGGTCGCCTCGGTGGCGTCCAGATGGCTCAGCAGCAAGGCTTCCATCTCGGGCACGGGGAGGTCTTTGGCCAGGCCAATCAGGTTGCGCGGTTTGGGAAAATCCGCGCGCTTATAGACCACCTTGAGCAGCGCCGGGTACTCCTGCGGCGTGACCTGTGGCACGACGGGTTGCCCTTGCGCTGCCTGCGCTACAGCGGCACCCAGGCCGCGCCGCTTCTCGTTGTGTACCAGCGTTTGCAACTGCGCACGTTTATAAGCGTCGCGCTCAGCCTGTAGGCTGGCCGTGCCCACCACGGTCATTTTCAGCGCCGGGCGGTCTTGCAGCGCCTTGGCCACTTTGCCCAGGCTGGCCTTGGCGGCGTCGGTCAACACGGCAGAACCGGCGTCAAACGGCACGCTGCTGAGCTCGTCGCCGCCGCCGCCAAAGGCATTGGCCAGCAGGCTGAACGGTGCCGTGATGGCCTTGACGATCAGGTTGCCGATCACCTTGAACACCAGCGGCAACAGGCGGAACTGCGGGTCGTTGAGCGAGCCACTGATCGGCAGATCAATGTCGATCACCCCGTTGCGGTCGGCCAGCAGCGCCACCGCCAGCTTGACCGGCAGCGTGTTGACCGCGTTGGGGATGGCGTCGCCAAACTTGAGCTGGTTAAGCACCACCTTGTTGTTGGCGCTAAGCTGGCCGTCGGGTTGCACCTTGTAAGTGACATCCACGCTGAGCTTGCCACGCTCGATGCCATAGCCCGCGTAGCGCGCCGAGTAGGTGGACAACGGCGCCAGCTCTAGGTCACGCACCTTGCCGCTGATGTCCAGCGCCACCGGCTGCACCAGCGGGTTGATCTTGCCCAACACTTCCAGACTGGCCGTGCCCTGCGCGCGGCCGCGCAATTCCAGGTCGGCCAACTCCAGCGTACCGTTGACCGGCGCGGAAGAAAACGCGCTGAGCTTGCCCACCAGTTCGGTCAGGTCCGCTGCGTAATTGGGCTGGATAAAGCGGTCGGTAAAGTTGACACGCCCGCCCACCAGACTGACCGGGCCAAAATGGATCAACGGCTGGGGCGACGCGCTGACGGCTGTCGTTGCGGGAGCGGATGCACCAGCCAAGGTCGCTGCGGGCACAGTGGCTGACACGGCACCTGATGCGGCGCCCGCACCGGCCTGCGCCACAGCGACGGTCGCAGCGGGGGCCTGAGGTTTAAGCATGTCTTGCAGGTTCAGTCGCCCGGTCGGATCGATAACCACCTTGGCAAAAAAGTCACTCAAGACCGTGCCCGCCACGTCCACCTTGGGAGCAGCGCCGGGCGTCAGCACCACGTTCAAGCCGCTCAGGCTCAGGCTTTTCCAGTTGAGCAGATCTTCGGCGGGTTGGAACGGTTTGGCCTGCGCCAGCGTCTGCACCTGCAAGTCGTCCAGCCGCGCGTCGCCGCGCACCTCCACGGCCAGGGCACCAGCGCGCTGTGCCAGTTGCAGCTTGCCGTAATAGCTGGTGTCGGCGCGCAGGATCGATACGTTGAGCTTGTCGTTCAGGTAGGCAGACGCCGCGTGCAGGGGCAATCGCACCGCCTTCAGGTCACCCTGGACGGCCAGCGGGCTCAGGGCCACGCTACCCCGCCAGGACAGCGTGCCAGGCTCGGTGGCCCCGCTGCCCACGTGCGCCAACGCGGTGATAGCAAAGGGCTGATGCCCAACTGTCGAAAAATGATTCACCTTCAGGACCAAGCCCACAACATTCAGTGCCACGTTCGGCATCACCGAGGCGTCTCGAAATGCGAGCGCGCCACCGCTTAACGCCACTTCTTTCAAGCTGATCGACCAAGGTCGGGGGGGGTGGACAGATGCCGTGCTGGTCGCCTCTGACTTGCCGGGTGGTACGGGTTTGAGCCAATCTTCAAACATCCAGCGGCCACCGGACGAGCGGCTGAGTGTGGTGCGCGGCTGGCTGACCTGCACACGCCCCAGTTGCACCGACTGCTTGGGCACATCCACTACCGCGTCTTGCACCGTCAGCCGCTGGATGCTGGCCAGCGGAGTCTTGGCTGCGCCCTGCAGGGCCAGCTTGTCCAACGCCAGGCTGGGAATCTGCACGCGGGTCTGTGCGCCCTGCCCGGCTGTGGCCGCCGCCCAGTGCAGCGCCAGATCGGTCGCCAGCGCACCGTCAAGACGGGGTGTCAACACGCTGGCCAGGTAGGGTGCCGCCACACTCAAAGGCAGCCCGGTCAATTGCAAGGTGGCGTCGGCCCGAGCATCCGTAGCTTGCCCCTTGAAGCTCAGGCTGGCACCGGCAAGCCGCGCCGAGCCGTCAAACGGCACGGCCTGCGCAACCGGCCAGGACAAGGCGCGCGCATTCAGCGTCAGCGGTACCACGCTCAGACGCACCGGTTGGGCAGCCGCTTCATCGACCCAAACCACCTCGGCACCGGCTACGGCCACCTCATCGACCCGCACCTGCCAAGTGGGCGCTAACGGGGCGATGTCTGCACTTGTTGCATCTTTTTGGTCTGTAACCCCCTTTTTGTCTTCGCTGGCAGCTTTGTTTTTAAGAGTGTTTTTGGGCACTGCACTCGATCCAGCCAAGGCTTGCAGGTTCAGAACACCCGATTTGTTGCGGTGCAACAACAGATGAGGTTGTAACAGTTCCACCCGTTGCAGCCCAATTTGCTGCGCCAGCGGCTGCATATCGGCCAGCACCACATTCAGGCGATCAAACGCCAGTAATTCTGGCGGCGCGTCTACAGCCTGACCGCTGTGACGCACCACCTGCGTCATCCGAACACCGCTGGCGCTCACTTGCCCACTGAGCTTGACCAATGGCCGTTCCTGCTGCTCAAACGAAAGTTTCAGATCGGCGTCCAGCACCGCCGATTGCAAGCGCACTGGCAAACTGGCGGGCCAGTACGGCAGGTACGGGGCCAAATCCAATGCCTTGACGGTCAGCTGTGCGTCGGCCTGGCGCGTTTGTGCAAACGGTGTGGCGCTGGCACTGGAGTCAAACTGGCTGCCATTGAGGTCAAACGCCAGCCGGGGCTGCACCTGAACGTCGCGCTTGGAGTCGAGGTTGCTCAAAAACGGCACGCTCAGATTCAGCTTGCTCAGGCGATGCACACTGTTGCGGGGTGCATCGATAAAGACCAGCGCAGCATTGGTCATCACCAGGTTGTACAGGGCGAAGTGCACCGGTGAAGCTGTCGGCTGACTAGGTTGGGCGGCAAAACGCGCCAGCACGTCGTCCACATCGTAGTGGCCGTCGCCGGTGTGCGTCAGGTTCAGTTGCAGGCCATCGAGCTGTAGCGCATCGACCACGGGTGCCAGGCGCAAAACAGACTGAAGTTCCATATCTATATAGAGGCGCTGAAACGACGCCTGGGGCGCGGCATCTCCGGCGTGCGCCACCGCCACGTCCTGCAAGGTCAGCTCAAGCGTCCAGGGTTTGAAGTCCACCTGCCCCACCGTCACCGTTCGGCCCAATTGCTCGCCCAGGCGCGACTGCAGCTGAGATTTCAGCAAGGGCGGCACAGCCAACCAACCCAGCAGCCACAGCACCGCAACCCCGCCCACGACCCAGCGCAGGCGGCGTACCCAGGAATGATCCAAAAACGTGTTTTTCATAGGAGATGACAGCATCATGGCGTGCTATTTTGCAGCGAAAAGTTGTCCGGATCGGTCGCTCTGATGAGGTGATTCAAGCTTTTAACGATATAACAAATTGCTTTGATATGGTTGACTATGCATAAACTATCCCCCTAGAATCCGCTCCACCTTGATCTCGATCAGGGAATACCCTAGTCCGCTGCCGACCCCGGCAACATCATGTTTCTGCATCACCACTGAAGAAAGCGCAGGATATTGATAGCGTAACAACCCAGGCGAGCTTTTGAAATTGCGGCCAACCCGCTGCTTTTTTGAACCCACGCGCAAGAAGGAGAAGCTATGTCAGCATCTACGAACTTATCCATGAGCCTGCGACGCGCCAGTAGCGCGTTGGCCAAAGGCCTTTTCGATCTTACCCACAACAGTGTCGCCCTGATCGGCGTGACTGTTCTCTTTATCGCTATTGCCCTGTTTGCGCGCCCAGAGTTGCGCCAGGTGGGCGAAATCAAACTGTTTGGCTGGCTGCAAGAACGCCAGTTTGAGTTGACCGGCCTGGTCAGCGACCCCATCGCCAGCGAACGCGCCACCGCCGCCGACCCGCAGGATTTGCCCAAGCAGCAAGCCAACGTGGCGCTGTGGCTGAGCAAGAAGTACCGCATCGCCCCTGAGCCGCTGAGCGCATTGGTGGCCGAGGCGTATGACATGGGCGCACGCATCAAGCTCGACCCGACGCTGATTCTGGCGGTGATGGCCATTGAATCGGGCTTTAACCCCTTTGCCCAAAGCCACGTTGGTGCCCAAGGCCTGATGCAGGTGATGACCCGTGTGCACAGCGACAAATACGAAAGCTTTGGTGGCAAATTTGCCGCATTCGACCCGCTGGCCAACCTGCGCGTGGGCGCCAAGGTGCTGCAAGAATGCATTCGCAACGCCGGATCGCTGGAAGGTGGCCTGAAATACTACGTGGGCGCTGCCAACATGGAAGACGACGGTGGCTACGGCGCCAAAGTGCTGGCCGAGTATGCCCGCCTGCAGCGTGTGGCACGGGGCTTCAAGGAGCCCGTGTACACGCCGCCAGTCATGACCACGCGCGAACCTGCGCTACCCAACCTGACTGAACCGGCCGCACCGGCCGACGTGGCTGCCGCCAATACAGCCACCGTGGCGTTGAACTGAGCCCTTCAGTTAAAATCTGCTCCGCACGCGACTGGCGATAGGCAACCCCGACTGCAAAACCGGGGGGTGCTGAAGTGGGAGCACCACGGGGGAGCGTGCCGCATAGCCTGTTTGGGCTGCGCGATCAGCCGTTCGCCTGGGCAGCCCTGGACTCAAGCCACGACCCCGCTGGTTTGAAGCACAGGCCCAATGTCTTTAAGGACTGCCATGTTCAACCGCAACATTCTCATCGAGCAAACCGACCCCGAGCTGTTTGCCGCCATCCAAGCTGAAAATCAGCGCCAGCAAGACCACATCGAGCTGATTGCCAGCGAAAACTACGCCTCTCCCGCCGTCATGGCCGCGCAGGGCACGCAGCTCACCAACAAATACGCCGAAGGCTACCCCGGCAAACGCTATTACGGCGGCTGCGAGTTTGTGGACATTGCTGAGCAATTGGCCATCGACCGCGTTAAGCAGATTTTTGGCGCCGAAGCCGCCAATGTTCAGCCGCATTGCGGCGCATCCGCCAACGAGGCCGTCTTTTTGGCGTTTTTGAAGCCCGGCGACACCCTTATGGGCATGAGCCTGGCCGAAGGCGGCCACTTAACGCACGGCATGGCGCTGAACATGAGCGGCAAATGGTTCAACGTGGTGAGCTACGGCCTGAACGAGCGCGAAGAGATCGACTACGACGCGATGGAGCGCAAGGCCCACGAATGCAAGCCAAAACTGATCATCGCCGGTGCCAGCGCTTATTCTTTGGCTATAGATTTTGAACGCTTCGCCAAAGTGGCGAAAGACGTGGGTGCGATCTTCATGGTGGACATGGCGCACTACGCCGGGCTGGTGGCTGCGGGCGTCTACCCCAACCCGGTGCCGCACGCCGACATCGTGACCAGCACCACGCACAAAAGCCTGCGTGGCCCGCGTGGCGGCATCATCTTGATGAAAGCCCAGCACGAGCGTGCCATCAACAGCGCCATCTTCCCCGGCCTGCAAGGCGGCCCGCTGATGCACGTGATTGCTGCCAAGGCGGTGGCTTTCAAGGAAGCGCTGCAACCCGAGTTCAAGCTGTACCAGCAACAAGTGGTGACCAACGCGCGTATCGTGGCAGAAACACTCACCGCGCGCGGCCTGCGCATCGTCAGTGGCCGCACGGAAAGCCACGTGATGCTGGTCGATTTGCGCTCCAAACACATCACCGGCAAAGAGGCCGAGGCCGTGCTGGGTGCAGCGCATATGACCATCAACAAGAACGCCATCCCCAACGACCCCGAAAAACCCATGGTGACCAGCGGCGTGCGCGTGGGCACCCCCGCCATGACCACGCGCGGCTTCAAGGACGAAGAAGCCCGCCAAACCGCCCACCTGATCGCCGACGTGCTGGACAACCCGCGCGACGAGGCCAACATCGCTGCCGTGCGCGCCAAGGTGCATGCGCTGACACAGCGGTTCCCGGTGTATGGTTAACCCCAAATGAAGTGCCCCTTTTGCAGTCACCCAGACACCCAGGTGGTGGAAACGCGGGAGTCTGACGACGGGGGTTTTATTCGCCGCAGGCGCCGCTGTGCGTCATGCGACAAGCGCTTTACTACTTACGAGCGGCCGGAGGTCAACTTTCCGGCGATTGTCAAAAAAGACGGCCGGCGCATTGACTACGAGCGTGCCAAACTGCGCGCGTCGATGAACCTGGCGCTGCGCAAGCGCCCGGTCAGCACCGAGCAGGTGGACAACGCGGTGGAGCGTATCGAAGAAAAATTGCTGAGCTTAGGTCTTCGCGAAGTTCTGTCCACCCGTATTGGCGAGCTGGTGATGCGGGAGCTGAAAAAGCTCGATAAAGTGGCCTATGTGCGCTTTGCCAGCGTCTATCGTAGTTTTGAAGACATGGACGACTTTCGCACCCTGGTCGATGAGGTGGGACGGTAGCGCTGGAGGCTGCCCACTGGCTTTTAAAAACTTTGGCGAACATCAAGTTTTAGAGCTTTTCCATGATGTGAACAGCGCATTTGACCGCTGGAGTTGGGATGAATGCTGGCCGCAGAGCGCACCGTGCAACTCTGCTGCACAAGCAATTCCCAACAACGCAGTACGCCCAAATCTGATGAGCCAACTGTGCATGTTATTTGGGGACAAGCCATCAGAGTCCCGTCTTTATTGCTGGCACTTGCGTAGGATAAACCGTCCCTGTTTTTGGCGGCACCCCCCGTTGCCGCGCCGTAGGCACCACCATCTCAAACAGCGGCTTCGCGCCCCGGTCGGACACGACGTTCATCCAGACTCCTTCGCACAGCGCAGCAAACGGATGTCTTCGAGCAGACTATCGTCGCGTGCCAGTTGCAGCAGACGCGGCAGGGTGCCGGTTTTGTGCACCACCCAGCGGCCCTGGCCCAGCGCCTGCCAGTCTTGCTGCGCCAGCGCGGGCCATTGCGCTGCGCGCACCAGCAGGTAGCAGGCATTCCCCGATGCGTTGGGCAAGTCTTGCACGCGGGTGACGCTGCGCGTGGGCCAGCCGGTGTAGAGCGCCAGCTCTCGGGCGGTGGTCTCGTCCAGCGCCAGCACCAACACCTCGGCCGGGGGCTGGTGTCGTAGCAACAAGGCAGCGTTGTAGGCCAGGCTTTTTTCACGGTAAGTCACGGTCAGCGTGATCGTCAAGAAACCGTACAGCACGGCCACCGACAGCACCGGCCACACTAACACGCGCCGCAGTGGCAGTGCCACGACGCGCGCCCCCAGCATGGCCATCACACCCACGCCTGCGAGTGTGGCCAGCGCCAGCGGCCACCTCACTGAGATGCCACACCAGAGAGTGAGTGCCAGCAACAGCGCACTCATCATGAGCTGCACCGCGTGCAGACCGGGCCAAGCAGGGTCAGCCAGCCAGCGTTCGGTCAGATCGCGCGCACAAAAAATGGCCGCGAAGGGATACACGATCACGGTGTAGTAGTCGAGCTGGAAGCTGGACAAGGAAAACAATGCAAACGTCACGCCAAAGCTGCCGGCCAGAAAAACCGTGACCGTGCGTTGCGCGGGTGTGCGCCGTTTGAACACCCGCCATTCACGCGCTACAGCCATCACCGCCACACCCACCCAAGGCAAAAAAGCCCACAAAAAAACAATCACAAAAAAATACGACGCAGCCCCGGGATTGGTGATGGGGCCACTATTAAAAAAACGCCCGAATTGACTGTCCCACAAGAAAAAACGGATGCCCGAAACCCCTGTACGTCCCCAAACCAGTTGGTCCGGATGTGCGTCAAACTGCACGTACAAAGCCCACAGCTCCGGGCCACTGAACACCAAGGTCAACAACAGTACGAGCCACCAACGCCAGTGCAAGAAGTTGGACCAACGCCGTTGCCACATCCACACCAGCACCAACCCGGACGCGATGGTGACCAGGGTGAACAGGCCCTTGGTCATGAGCGCCAGTGCGGCAAAAAATGCACCCCAAACCAGATCGCGCAGTCGACCATGCTGATCCAGCCGCCACCAGTGCAACGTGGCAGTCATGATGCAGCCCAATAAATAAGCCTCGGCCTTGATGCCGTTGGCGTTATCCATGATCTGAAACACCGACAGGTAGATCACCAGCGCCAACCAGGCCACCAAGTCAGCATGTGGGCCACCATCCAACTCACGGGCCAGCCGCCAGGTGGACCAGCCGCCCAGAAGCACAAACAACAGCCCTGGCAACACATAGGCTAGGGCGTTCACCCCCAGTAACCAAAATGACGCTGCAGTCACCCAGAATGGGAAGTGCGGCTTGTCCAACCAGTCAGCACCATCAAGCACCAGCCGCGTCCAGTCCCCGCTTTGCACCATGTGCTGCGACAGCGCTGCATAGGTGACCGAATCACCCGCGTTGATGATGGGTGTGGCCACGCCCAGCGCCAACACCCCTACCAGCGCCAGACACACCGTCTGGAGCAGCTTGATCAACGGATGCTTGGCGTCCAACATCAAACGCAAATGGGTCGCTGATTAAGCGCGCAAGCGCGCCAGCAATCCGGCGGTGGACGCGTCCAGACCAGTGACGTCCCCGCTGGCCAGACGCTGCACCACGTCTTTGGCCAGCACTTTGCCCAGCTCCACGCCCCACTGGTCAAAGCTGTTGATGCCCCACACACTGCCGCTGACAAACACGCGATGCTCCTGCAGGGCGATCAGTGCGCCCAGCGTGGTGGGGCTCAGATCGTCGAGCAGCAAGAACGTGCTGGGCCGGTTGCCGGTAAAGTGCTTGTGCCCCCCCTGATCTGCTTTACCCAGCATCAGCGCCTGCGCCTGCGCCAGTGCGTTGGCCAGCAACTGGTCATGGTGCTCACCCAGTTGGTGGCGCGGCGTCTTGACCGCAACAAACTCCACCGGCACCACGTCCGTGCCCTGGTGCAGCATCTGAAAGTAGGCGTGCTGGCCATTGGTGCCGGGCTCGCCCCACACCACTGGTGCGGTCGAAAACGGCAAAGCCGCACCCGTGGCGTCCACGCGCTTGCCGTTGCTTTCCATCTCCAGCTGTTGCAGGTACGCCGGGTAGCGCTTGAGCGCTGCATGGTAAGGCGCAACACTGCGGCTGGTAAAGCCGTGAAAGTTGCGGTACCACACGTCCAGCAACCCCAGGCGCACCGGCAGGTTACGCGCCAGTGGCGCGCTGCGAAAGTGCTCATCCATATCATGCGCACCGGCCAGAAATTGCCGGAAACCCTGCGACCCGATGGCGATGGCCAGCGGCAAGCCAATAGCCGACCAGACCGAATAGCGCCCACCCACCCAGTCCCAAAAGCCAAACGTGGTGCTGATGCCAAACGCCTTGGCGGCGGCCACGTTGGTGGTGAGTGCCGCGAAGTGGCGCGCAATGTCGCGCCCGCCGTTTGCCTCAAACCAATCCTTGGCGCTGTGCGCGTTGGTCATGGTCTCCAGTGTGGTGAAAGTTTTGCTGGCAATCAGAAACAGGGTGCTCTGTGGCCGTAACTTGTTCAACACCGCCGCCAATTCGTGACCGTCCACGTTGGACACAAAGTGAAAGCGCTTGCCCGGTACCGCAAAAGCGTCCAACGCCAGCACCGCCATTTGCGGGCCCAGGTCAGAGCCGCCAATGCCAATGTTGACCACGTCGGTGATGGCGTCGTCGGCGCGCACAGCGTCCGCATAGGCCAGCATTGCATCCAGCGTGGTGTGCACCTGCGGCAGCTCAGACGCTACATTTTGCAGAGCTGATGCCGGTTTTTCTGTAAGGGCTACAGGCGGATTTCTTAACAACCAATGCATCACCTGGCGGCCTTCGGTGGTGTTGATTTTTTCGCCCGCAAACATCGCATCACGGTGCGCTTGCAGGCCGGTCTGCTGCGCCAGCGTCAGCAGCAGTTGCTCGGTCGCAGCGTCAATGCGGTTTTTGGACAGGTCGGCAAACACATGCGGTGCGCTTTGGCTGAACGCTTCAAAACGCCCTGGGTCCGCTGCAAACGCACCGCGCACATCAAAAGCGCGGCCCGTGGCGTCAAACGCAGCGCGCAATTGGCCCCAAGCGGGGGTCTGGTCACAACGGATTCGGTTCATACAGTGTCCTCCTCAAGCAGCCAGCAGCAATTGGTCGAGCCGACCAGCGTCGGCGCAAAAAGCGCGAATACCTTCGGCCAGTTTTTCGGTGGCCATGGCGTCCTGGTTCAGCGCCAGCCTAAAACCAGCCTCGTCGTAGTGCAAGCGTGGCAAATCCAGCCGTTGCGCCGCCTGCGCGTCCAAGGCGCGCGGCAGTGGTACTTTGCTGGCAGCCAGTTGCGCCAGCAGATCAGGGCTGATGGTGAGCAGGTCGCAGCCCGCCAGCGCGGTGATCTGGCCCACGTTGCGAAAGCTCGCGCCCATCACCTCGGTGGCAATACCAAATTTTTTGTAGTAGTTGAAGATTTGTGTCACCGACTGCACGCCGGGGTCTTGTGCACCCGCGTGGTCGGCCTCGACCCACGCCGCACCGGCTGATTTTTTGTACCAGTCGTAAATGCGGCCAACAAACGGTGAGATCAGTTGCACCTTGGCCTGGCCGCACGCCACCGCCTGGCAAAAAGCAAACAGCAGCGTCAGGTTGGTGCAGATACCACGGCGCTCCAACTCGGCTGCGGCGGCAATGCCCTCCCAGGTGGCGGCGACCTTAATCAGCACGCGGTCAATATGGATGCCCTGCGCCTGGTAGAGTTCGATCAGGCGCTCGGCGCGGGTCACGCTGGCACTGGCGTCAAAGCTCAGACGCGCGTCCACTTCGGTGGAGACCCGCCCCGGCACGATGGACAAAATCTCGCAGCCAAAACGCACCAGCAGGCGGTCGGTCAGCTCGTCCAGTGCGCGGCCCCGGTAACGGGCTACGGTGTCATCGAGCAGTGAGCGGTACTCGGGCTTTTGCACCGCCTTGAAAATCAGCGACGGGTTGGTGGTGGCGTCCTGCGGCTGGAACGCCTCCATTTGCCGAAAGTCACCGGTGTCGGCCACCACGGTGGTGAATTGTTTGAGGGCATCAAGTTGGTTCATGGCGTGATTATCAAACCTGCAAGGCGTTGAAGTTGCCAGGCAGTTACATGATTGGGCTATTTTGATGAAACTAAGTTACAGTACCGCCTGGCCACCGTCGGCCGGACACCTACTCTTTGATCCCACATGAGTTTTGACTTGGTACTTTTTGGCGGCACCGGCGACCTGACGTGGCGCAAGCTGATGCCCGCGCTGTTTCAGGCGCACAAACATGGCACGCTCCCCGAAGGTGCGCGCATCATTGGCGTGGGTCGTGATGACCTGAGCGATGAGCGTTACCGCGCGCAAATCCAGGCTCGTTTTGACCAGGTCGATCTGGCCAAGCGGCCCAGCGCGCAGGAGTTTGATCGCTTTGCGCAGTTGCTTGAATTTGTCAGCATGGATTTGTCCAAGCCCGAGCACTACGCCTATTTGCGCGACAAACTGGCGCAGCGCCAGGCCGACACCGTGGTGATGTACCTGGCCACTGCGCCCACGCTGTTTACCACCATCGTGGAACAGCTTGCTGCCGCCGGGCTGAACACACCGCAGACGCGCATCGTGCTGGAAAAACCGCTGGGTCACGACCTGGCCAGCAACCGGACCATCAACCATGCCGTGGGTCAGGTGTTTACCGAGCACCAGATTTACCGCATCGACCATTACCTGGGCAAGCCCTCGGTGCAAAACCTGTTTGCGCTGCGCTTTGGCAACGCGCTGTTTGAACCACTGTGGCGGCGCGAACACATTGCCAACATCCAGATCACCATCGCTGAAGAGCTGGGGGTGGAAAAGCGCGGCGCTTTTTACGAAACCACCGGCGCGCTGCGCGACATGGTGCAAAACCACGCGCTGCAACTGCTGTGCGCCATCGGCATGGAGCCGCCCGTGAACGCGCACGCCGATGCCATCCGCGACGAAAAACTCAAGGTGCTGCGCTCGCTCAAACCCTGGAGCGCCGAAGCGCTGGCGCAAGACGTGATTCGCGGCCAGTACACGGCGGGCAACATCACCGGCACGCCGGTACCTGGTTACCGAGACGAGCTGGGCGTGAACCCCACCAGCCACACCGAAACCTTTGTCGCGCTGCGCACCGAAATCCAGAACTGGCGTTGGGCCGACGTGCCGTTTTACATCCGCACCGGCAAGCGCCTGGCCGGACGCGACGCGCGCATCGTGGTCAACTTTAGGCCCGCGCCGCACGCCATTTTCAACAGCCAGGCGGGTGCTGTGAACCGGCTCGTCATCACCCTGCAACCGCGCGACGGGCTGGAGTTGCACCTGCTGGCGCAAGCGCAAGACAAGCGCCAACATTCCAACCATCTGGCACCGGTACAGCTTGATCTGGACTTTGACAAGCGCTTTGGCCAGGAGCGTGTGGGCGCGTATGAGCGGCTGCTGCTGGACGTGATTGAGGGCCGACTGAACCTGTTTGTGCGCAGCGACGAACAGGAAGAAGCCTGGCGCTGGGTGGAACCCATCCTGACCCATTGGCAGGCCGACACCCAAGGCCCGCGACCCTACGCTGCGGGCACCTGGGGTCCCAGCGCCACCAGTGCGCTGATCGCCCGCGATGGTTATTGCTGGAGCGAAGAATGCTAATGCGCCCCCACGCTTGTCACTTCGTGTACTGCGCTGCCCCCCGAGGGGGCCGTGCCTTGCTTGGGGCGGCCCGGCGCTGCGGCAGCCATGCTTGACCGAATCAAAGCCTCTTTGCCCTCGCTGGCCCCGGCCGAGCAGCGCGTGGCCAAGCTGGTGCTGGCCGATCCGCGCAGTTTTGCGCTGCAGCCCGTGAGCGAACTGGCCGACCGCGCGCACGTGAGCAAACCCACCGTGGTGCGGTTTTGCCGCAGCGTGGGCTACGACGGCCTGAGCGACTTCAAGCTCAAGCTGGCGGGCAGCGTGAGTGAGGGCGTGCCCTTTATCCACCGCAGCGTCGATGCCGACGACAAGACCAGTGACATCATGGTCAAGGTCATCGACAACACGGTGGCGGCTTTTTTGAAGTACCGCAACGACGCCTCAGCCAGCGCCATTGACAAGGCCGTCGATGCGCTGGTGCGCGCCTACAAGGCGGGTCGGCGCATCGAGTTTTTTGGCGTCGGCAACTCCGGCGTGGTAGCACAGGACGCGCAGCACAAATTCTTTCGGCTGGGCATCAACGGCGTGGCGTACAGCGACGGCCATATGCAAGTGATGAGCGCGTCGCTGTTGCAGCCGGGCGACTGCGTGCTGGTGATCAGCAATTCGGGCCGCACGCGTGACCTGATGGACTCTTGCGACATTGCGCGCAAGAACGGCGCCACCACCATCGTCATCACCGCCAGCGGCTCGCCGCTGGCCAGCGCCGGGCACATCCACCTGGCAGCCGACCACCCCGAGGGCTACGACCGCTACAGCCCCATGGTGTCGCGCCTGCTGCACCTGATGATCATCGACATTCTGGCCACCTGCGTGGCGCTGCGCATTGGCGGTGACAAGCTGCAGCCGCTGTTGCGCGAGATGAAAAACAACCTGCGCAGCAAGCGCTACGCCTGAACTTGACTTGAAAGTCCCCGTGTCATGCCGGGCCACGGTGTGGCCCCGGTAAACTCGTCGCTTCACCATCCTGCTGGGTTTCATGACCATGATTTTCGTTACCGGCGGCGCCGGTTATATCGGTTCACACACCTGTGTCGAGCTGCTGAACGCGGGCCACACGGTCACCGTCTATGACAACCTGTGCAACAGCCAACGCGAAGCGCTGGTGCGGGTGCAGCGTATCACCGGCAAACCGCTGCACTTCATCGAAGGCGACATCCGCGACCGCACCGCGCTGACGGCAGCACTGCAAGCCAGCCAACCCAGCGCGGTGATTCACTTTGCTGGCCTGAAGGCGGTGGGTGAATCGGTAGCGCAGCCGCTGCACTATTACGACAACAACGTGGTCGGCACCGTGCGTCTGCTGCAAGCCATGACCGACTGCAACGTCAAGACGCTGGTGTTCAGCTCATCGGCCACCGTGTATGGCGACCCGCAGCGCCTGCCCCTGACTGAAGACCACCCACTGTCGGCCACCAACCCCTACGGCCAGACCAAGCTGAGCATCGAGCTCATGCTACGTGACCTGCAACGCAGCGACACGGCTTGGCGTATCGGCGTGTTGCGCTACTTCAACCCGGTGGGCGCGCACGCCAGCGGGCTCATCGGGGAAGACCCGCAGGGCGTGCCCAACAACCTGCTGCCTTTTGTGGCGCAGGTGGCGGTCGGGCGGCGCAAATTTTTGAACGTGTGGGGCAACGACTACCCCACACCCGACGGCACCGGTGTGCGCGACTACATCCACGTGGTGGACCTGGCGCTGGGGCACCTGGCCGCGCTCAACACACTGGCCAACCAAGCCCAGTGCCTGACCGTCAACCTGGGCACCGGCACCGGTTACAGCGTGCTCGACATGGTGAAAGCCTTTGAAGCCGCCAGTGGCCGCCCCGTGCCTTACCGCATCTCACCACGGCGCAGCGGCGACGTGGCCGCGTGCTACGCCGACCCCGGCTACGCGCGCCAGCTGCTGGGCTGGCACGCCGAACGCGACCTGGCCGCCATGTGCCGCGACGCCTGGAACTGGCAAAGCAGCCATCCCAACGGGTATAGTTGAGCGCATCAACATTTGCGTTTGTGGGAGCTGCGTTTTTGCAATCAAAAAGAGAAAGTCACTATGGCTAAAGGCATGATTCTGGCCGCCGGGCAAGGCACCCGGGTACGGCCCCTGACCAAAGACATCCCCAAGCCGATGATCCCGATCCTGGGCAAGCCGGTGATGGAATACCTGATCGAACACCTGGCCTGCTACGGCGTCACCGAGATTATGGTCAACGTGGCGTTCAACCACCACAAGATCGAGCAGTATTTTGGCGACGGGCACCGCTGGGGCGTGCAGATTGGTTACGCCTACGAAGGCGCGCTGGATCAGGGCGAGATCGTGCCCCGGCCGCTGGGATCGGCCGGTGGCATGCGCCGTATCCAGGACTTCAGCGGCTTCTTTGACGACACCACGCTGGTGCTGTGCGGCGACGCGATCATTGACCTGGACATTGGCGCGGCGCTGCACGAGCACAAGACCAAAGGGGCACTGGCCAGCGTCGTGACGCTGGACGTGCCACTGCAAGAGGTGCAAAACTACGGCATCGTGGTGGCCAACGAGATGGGGCAGATCGAATCGTTCCAGGAAAAGCCGCAACCCGAGCAAGCCAAATCCACGGCGGCCAGCACCGGCATCTACATCTTTGAACCCGAGGTGATCGACCTGATCCCACCGCGTCAGGTGTACGACATTGGCTCGCAGCTGTTTCCGCAACTGGTAGAACAGCACCGGCCGTTCTTTGCGCAAAAGCGCTTTTTCAACTGGATCGACATCGGCCGCGTCAGCGACTACTGGACCGTGCTGCAGCGCGTGCTGCGCGGTGAGGTGGCGCAGATGAACATGCACGGGCGTGAGCTCAAACCCGGCATCTGGGTTGGGCTGAACACGCGTGTGGCGTGGGACGAGGTCACCATCGAGGGCCCGGTGTATATTGGGTCGAGCGTGCGCATTGAGCCCGGCGCACGCATCATCGGCCCGAGCTGGATCGGCCACGGCAGCCACGTGCGCAGCGGTGCCACGGTGGAGCGCAGCATTTTGTTTGAGTACACCCGCATCGCCGCCGACATGCGGTTTTCTGAAATGATCGTCTCGCCCACTTACTGCGTAGACCGCACCGGCCACACGCTGTACCGTGGTGACGAAACCGCCCAGCTGCGCTGGGGCGATGCCCGCGCCTGATTCACCTTAACTTCTTGGTTGATCCATGTCTGATGATCGCTCCCCCATCTTGCTGCAACCCGTAATTCTGTCGGGCGGCTCCGGTACCCGCCTGTGGCCGCTGTCGCGCGAAAAATACCCCAAGCAACTGCTCAGCCTGATGGGGCACGACTCGCTGTTGCAGGCCACCGTGCGCCGGGTTGAAGGCATTGCCGGGGTGGCGCTCGCACCGACCATGGTGGTATGCAACGAGGAATACCGTTTTGTGATTGCCGAACAGTTGCGCCAGCTTAATCAAACCGGCACCATCGTGCTCGAGCCTTGTGGAAGAAATACGGCGCCAGCTCTTACCCTTGCTGCACTGGCAGCTATCAAAAATGGCACAGACCCGGTGCTGCTGGTGATGCCGGCCGACCATGTGATCACCGACGTGGCGGCGTTCCAGGCCACGGTGAGCCAGGGGGCCGAACTGGCCAACGGTGGCGCCGTGGTGACTTTTGGCATCACACCCGACGCACCCGAAACCGGCTACGGCTACATCCAGGCGCGCGCTGACAAAGATGCCACCGGCCAACTGGGCGCAGCGCGGTTGATTGCACGTTTTGTTGAAAAACCCGACCTGGCCACCGCGCAGAGCTATCTGGACGCGGGCAACTACCTGTGGAACAGCGGCCTGTTCATGTTGCGCGCCTCGGTCTGGCTGGCCACGCTGGGCAAGTGCCGTGCCGATATCCTGACGGCGTGCCAAAGCGCCTGGCAAGCGGGCCAGGCCGATGGTGACTTTGTCCGCGTGGGCAAAGACGCTTTTGCCGCCTGCCCGAGCGACTCGATCGACTACGCGGTAATGGAGCGCCTGGCCGGTATGCACGCCACAGCCGGTTTGCCGCCGGGCGTGGTGCTGCCTTTGAGCGCGGGCTGGTCTGACGTAGGGGCCTGGGACGCGCTCTGGCAAGTGTTGCCCAAAGATGCCAGCGGCAACGTAGCGCAGGGCGACGTACTGTTGCAAGGCTGTGAAAACACGCTGGCGCTGTCCGACGGCCGCTTGGTGGCCTGCGTCGGCGTGAGCGATCTGGTGGTGGTGGAAACTGCCGATGCGGTGCTGGTCGCGCATAAGGACCACACGCAAGACGTGAAGAAAATTGTCGATACGCTCAAGGCCAAAGGCCGCAGCGAAGGCAGCATCCACCGCAAGGTGTTCCGGCCTTGGGGTTGGTACGACGGCATCGATGCGGGCGCGCGCTTTCAGGTCAAACGCATTGTGGTCAAGCCCGGCGGCACGCTCAGCTTGCAGATGCACCACCACCGCGCCGAGCACTGGATTGTGGTGAGCGGCACCGCGCGCGTGACCAAGGGCGACGAAACTTTTTTGTTGTCAGAAAACGAATCCACCTTCATTCCGCTGGGCACCACGCACCGGCTGGAAAACCCGGGCCGGGTGCCGCTGGAAATGATCGAGGTGCAGTCCGGCAGCTACCTGGGCGAAGACGATATCGTGCGTTTTGAAGACGTTTACGGGAGGTAGTGGATGTCGCCCAGCTCTCTGCGAGTTGCTATCTCATAAATAGCTGCTTACGCTTATTTTAAAAGGGATTGAGGGAAAATTCGTTAAAAAAGCAACCTCTGATGCCGGATCACGTCGCACCAAGCGGGCGGCGGAAGGGGAAAAGTCGGCTTGAGACTGATGGTTGTCATTGAGCTTATTGATTGGCCTACCGGCTACCAGTCATTGATGTTTCTATTGGCAAGTTGATGCATCAAGTGCAACGCAAATAATTATTTGCTATTACAATTAAACAATGCATCAACCACTTTACTCAGTCAGAGAAACCGTACTGTTTCAAAGTTTGGTAGCAACGATCCTAACTGACTGTGAGCGCACCGAGTTTATTGACTCAATTGCGGCGAACCCTTTGGTCGGTGACGTGATTCCTGGTGCGGGAGGTTTGCGTAAAGTTCGGTGGCGGCGTGAAGGAATGGGCAAAAGCGGTGGTGCCAGGGTGATTTATTTCAACCAGCTTGCCAACGGTGAGGTGGTGCTTTTATGGATTTACGCCAAGTCCAAACTTGACAATGTACGTCCCGAGTTTTTATTGAAATTGAAGGAGAGACTCAATGCCTAAAAATGCCCCAATCCCCGCAGAATTCTGGAACGGGGTTGACCCGGATGTCGCCGAATTTGAGCGCGGTTTGCTGGAGTCTATTGACCAGATGAACCGAGGTGAGTTTGGCCGGGTAACAACGCCCAGTGAAATCATGGCGCGTCGAGTTGGGCGGCCGGTGGGTTCGTTCAAAGCCGCCCCCAAGGTGCCAACAACCATTCGACTGTCACCTGAGGTGTCTGCCGCATTCAGGGCCACAGGGAACGGCTGGCAAAGTCGAATTGATGCTGCTTTGAAAGAATGGCTAAAAGCGAACTCTGGCAACATGAAGACTGCACAGCATTCAATTTGAGGAAAGCTGATTGATGCATTCGAGCCATGTCAAGCCATTTACAGAATGCAGTTTCTAACGAAGAGTACCGAATTGGACTCCCGGTGACCAGCCGTTCGTAAAGACCTGCAACCGCTGCAATTCGGACAGCCAAAACGGCACCATCGCGTCGCGCGTGCTCGGCGCACCAGACCAATTGGAACAAATTATCTCAAGCCCTTATCAATCAAGCGCTAGCAGCTATTGAAGTAATATCAAACGCCGAGCCGTTTGCAGATTTCCAGCACCGCCGCGCTCTGGTTCATGGTGTAGAAATGCAAGCCCGGCGCACCACCGGCGCGCAATTGCTCGCACAAGCTGGTCACCACATCCAGCCCAAAGGCTTTGATGCTGGCGCTGTCGTCACCCAAGCTTTGCAGGCGCAACCGGATCCAGCGCGGAATCTCGGCTCCACAGGCATCGCTGAAACGCATCAACTGACTAGAGCTTGCAATCGGCATGATGCCCGGCACCACCGGCACGCGCACTCCAAGCGCATCGGCATCTTCAATGAACCTGAAGTACGCGTCGGGGTTGTAAAAGTATTGCGTGATGGCCGAATCAGCCCCCGCCTGCACCTTGGCGGCAAAGGCTTTCACATCGCTCTCGGGTGACTTGGCCTGCGGATGCATCTCGGGGTAAGCCGCCACCTCAATGTGAAAGGTGTCGCCCGTTTCGGCCCGGATAAAGGCGACCAGGTCGCTGGCGTAGTGAAACTCGCCACCGGTACCAAAACCGCTGGGCAAATCACCGCGCAAAGCCACCAGACGGCGCACGCCCATGGTTTGCAGCGTGGCGAGCTGTTCACGCACCCGCTCGTGCGTGGCGCCGATGCAAGAGATGTGCGACGCGGCAGCCACGCCCTCACTCAGAATAGCCGCCACGGTACTGAACGTGCCCTCTTGCGTGGAGCCGCCGGCACCAAAGGTGACCGAGCAAAACTCCGGCTTGAGCGCGTACAACTGCTGGCGCACCGCGCGCAACTTGTCCACGCCTTCGGGGGTTTTGGGTGGGAAAAATTCGACGCTGATGGGGAAACGGGGCGATGCTGTCATGATGAAACTCCAAAAAATTTAACCATTAGTGGAACAAGGTCACTGCGCGCTTGTGGTTTGCGCTTGACCTTGCCCTTTGGCTGTCAGCCGATATTTTTGCGTCGGACTATTGGGCGAGTCCGGTAGCGTTCGCTCAATCAGCCCCGCTGCGAGCGCCGGTTCAATGTAGTTTTTGAAAAAATTGACGCGCGACTTCAACCCAACAGCGGTCATCAGGTCAGCCCTGCTCATTTCACCGACGACTGCATTTATAAGCTGACTTACTTGCTCTGTTACTTGCTCTGTTACTTGCTCTGTTACTTGCTCTGTTACTTGATTAATCTCCCCGCCCACATGCGCCAGCGCCAGTTCTGGCTTGCGCCAGATGGTGGTCACAAAGCCGTCGGTCACACCAAAAGTGGGCTCAGGCAAACCGTGCGCGGTGCAGCGCGCGATCATGTCGCCGGTGCCCGTGCCCATGCGCTCGATGTATTTGGCCAGGTACAGCGGTTCGGCAATCAAGGGGTTGGCGGGGTACGAGCCGTGTGGTTGGCGCAGTGACTGCAAGCTCAAACCGGGTGGAAGGCCACCCGGGTTCCAGACTTCGAGCCGATCAGCAAACAGCATCACCTGCACACTGGCAGTGCTGGTGTATTCGCGGTGGGCAATGGCATTGACGATGGCTTCAGACACCACTTCAGGGGGAATTTCATAGGCGGTGGGCGCTTGGGCACTGAACGCGCGCGTACCTACGGCCAGGTTGATTTTGGACAGCACAAAGTTCACGGCCTGGTCCACCAGCTCAAACAGCGTGCCTTTATAGACTTGGTAGAACGGAATGGGCTTTTGCCGCTGGGTGCCGTGAAAGTGGGCGCACTTGACCTCTGCGTTGTAGATAAAGCGCTGCGGCTCTTTGCCAAACAGCAGCACGGCGGCGTGGGTGGGGACATCGTTTCTGAGCAGGCGCAGTTGCGTCAGCACCGTTTGGGGCACTGCATCCTCAGCCAATGGGAAGTTGCGCGCGCTGCGTGCAGTGCGCAAAAAGCTCTGTATCTTCTCGGTGGACAGGTCGGCCTGGGTAGCATCACGGCAGGCGCTGGCATCAAACGGGATAAAGCGTAGCAACTCATGCGCTTGCAGGTAGTCCACCAACGAGGCATACACAGCGGGATGCAGGTCGGCGCTGGTTTGGAAACGCCGGCGCACTACCTGGCTGCTGGCATGCTGAATCAGCGCTTGCATTTTGGGGTGTTTGGCGTGGTCAGTTTCGCCTTTCACGTAGATCAGCCGGGCTTTGTGCAGATGGGTGGCGCGGTTGAATTCGTGCTCGGTGGGGGAAACGCCTTGGGCATCTTCAAAACCATAGCTGTCGCCAAACAGACCCAGATAAATATCGCAACTGGCTACCTGTGCCAGGTAAGCGGTACTGGCTTGCTGGTCAATAGCTGGCAGTTCCTCGAATAAGAACGGCTCAAAAAAACGCCGCAACAACGGGTCGGTACGCACATAGTCAGCCAGCGCCGCACGCTCAAGCGCAAACTCTTTATGAACGCTGCTGATGAAGATGCGTTTCATGAAGCGGATGGAATTTACTGGCTAAACCGATCTATTGCTGCAAATGCCAATGGGCAAGTCGGCTTATTTATTAAGCTCAGGCCGCCATCAAAACCTGTGTGGTGCCACGTTGCGATCCGGCGGTGGGACGAATCAAGAAATCAACGTCATAGCCGATCGCATTGAAAAATTCCAGCAGTTTTTCTGACGAAAAGTTATCAAGCCGATAGTTCAGCAGCGCTGACACATTGGGTTGCGCCAGACCCAGCCGTGCCCCAATCTCTGATTGCTTCAAATGCAGTGCCTTGATGCGTTCGTTTAAGCGCATGGCCAAGACCAACTTGGTCTTGATCTCTTCGGATTGTGCCAGCCCCAGTTCGGCAAAAACATTGCCGCTACTGCGCAAAAACGTTGTGTCATTCATCTGGGCTTTAGCTGCCTTTTGCATACCATTCAAGAATTTTTTCGGCTGCCATGCTGAATTCTATATACAAACATATATTTCCAGCATCCCATCAAGCTCCATCACTCTTTCTCTGCGCGCAGATAAAAAACTCCCGGTTGCCGTCACCCCCGGTGATGGGCGAATCAAACCAATGGGTGACCTTCAAACCCAGGGCGGCGCAGGCCTCTCGCAAGCGCTGCTCTACGATCAGGTACAGAGCGGTGTCTTTGACAATGCCGCCCTTGCCCACCTGGCCGGGTTGCAGTTCAAACTGCGGCTTCACCAGCGTCAGCAGTCGGCCACCGCCTTTGAGCAACGGCAGCACCGCTGGCAGCACCAGCGTTTGCGAGATAAAGGACAGGTCGGCCACGATCAGATCGAATTCAGGCGCCCAGCCAGCGGCTTCTTTGGTTGCTGAATCTTGATGATCAAACTGACCATCAGCCACCGCGTGGTCTGCATAAGCAGCTATCAAATCAGAGGCGTCCAGTGCACGCGCATTGACCCCTTCGACACACAGCACACGCGCGTCGGCGCGCAGCTTGGGGTGCAACTGGGCACTGCCCACATCGACACCGACGACCAAACGCGCACCGTGTTGCAACAGGCAATCGGTGAAGCCGCCCGTGCTCTGGCCGACATCCAGACACTGCCAGCCCCGCACGTCCAGCCCGGTCTGTTTCAGCGCGGCCTCCAGCTTGAGCCCGCCGCGCGACACGTAACGCGCCTCGGCATCGTCTTGTAGTTCCAGCGGCGCATCGGCGGGCACGTCGTCGCCATTCTTGGTCACGCGCCGCCAGGCGTCGCCCTGCTGCCACAGCACGCCGCCAGCGATCAGGCGTTGCGCCTGGCTACGGGTGCTGGCCAGGCCGCGCTGCACCAGCAGTTGGTCAATGCGCATCTGTTTCTTAGCGAGAAAAACGCCGAGCTTCGTCATTCCCGCGTAGGCGGGAATCCAGCATCTGAGCAACCCCTGGATTCCCGCCTGCGCGGGAATGACGGGAATGACAGGGATGTGCGCAGGAATGACGGGGCAATTTCATCATTGGGGGCGGCTGTGCAGTCGTGGCAGTTAGTAGCGGTAGGCATCCGTCTTGTACGGGCCGTCCACCGACACGCCAATGTAGGCGGCCTGCTCGGGGGTCAACTGGCTCAGTTGCGCGCCCACTTTTTTCAGGTGCAGGCGCGCCACTTTTTCGTCCAGATGCTTGGGCAGCACATACACCTTGCCCACTTTGTAGTCTTTGGACTTGGTGAACAGTTCGATCTGCGCAATGGTCTGGTTGGCAAAGCTTGAGCTCATGACAAAGCTGGGGTGACCGGTGCCGCAACCCAGGTTCACCAGGCGGCCCTTGGCCAGCAAAATAATGCGCTTGGGAGGTGTCTTGCCCTTGGCCGGAAAGATCACATGGTCCACCTGCGGCTTGATCTCTTCCCACTTGCATTTGGACAGGGAGGCCACGTCAATCTCATTGTCAAAGTGACCGATGTTGCAGACTATTGACTGGTCTTTCATGGCCGCCATGTGCTTGTAGGTAACCACATTCAGGTTGCCAGTGGCAGTGACAAAAATATCGGCCTTGTCAGCGGCGTATTCCATCGTCACGACCTTGAAGCCTTCCATGGCCGCTTGCAAGGCGTTGATCGGGTCCACTTCGGTCACCCACACCTGGGCAGACAGGGCACGCAACGCCTGGGCGCAGCCCTTGCCCACGTCACCGTAGCCCGCCACCAGCGCCACCTTGCCTGCGATCATCACGTCGGTGGCGCGCTTGATGCCGTCCACCAGCGATTCGCGGCAACCGTAGAGGTTGTCAAATTTGCTCTTGGTGACCGAGTCGTTGACGTTGATGGCGCGCAGTTTCAGGTCGCCCTTGGCGCTCATGTCGTTCAGGCGGTGCACGCCGGTGGTGGTTTCTTCGGTCACGCCGATGATGTTCTTGATGCGGCGGCTGTACCAGGAGGGGTCCACCTTGAGCTTGGCCTTGATGGCATTGAACAGGCACACTTCTTCTTCGCTGCTGGGCTTGTCGAGCAGCTTGGGGTTCTTTTCGGCCTTGGTGCCCAGGTGCATCAACAAGGTGGCATCGCCGCCATCGTCCAGAATCATGTTCGGGCCCTCAAGCGCCGTGCCCTTTTTGCCACCAAACTCAAAAATGCGGTGCGTGTAGTCCCAGTAATCGGCCAGCGACTCGCCCTTGACAGCAAACACCGGTGTGCCGCCAGCGGCAATCGCCGCAGCGGCGTGGTCTTGCGTGGAAAAGATGTTGCACGAGGCCCAGCGCACCTGCGCGCCCAGCGCTTTCAGGGTTTCGATCAGCACGGCGGTCTGAATCGTCATGTGCAGGCTGCCGGTAATGCGCGCGCCCTTGAGCGGCTGGCTCTTGGCGAATTCTTCGCGAATCGCCATCAGACCGGGCATTTCGGTCTCGGCAATGTTGAGCTCTTTGCGGCCCCAGTCGGCCAGACCGATGTCGGCAATGACGTAATCGGCAGCGGGGGTGGCCGGGGTAGAAGATTGGACAGATTTTTTGGCGACTGCGCGCATGGTTCTCTCCAGAAGTTGACAACAACAACCACCGTGACGATGCGACATGCTGAAAGAGACTCACCGCACCAGACACTGTGGGTGAGCGCCGTTGTGAAACGCCAGGCCGTGCGGCCCGAGCGGGTTCCGAGCCTCACTCTGCACCAGCATCTTGTCGCTTGGCGAGAGCTGCAACGCTCCTCGGAATGGCGCGGATTGTAGGACACTCTGCATAACTCTGGCGAGAGTGTGGTAGTACGGATCGGGATGGGATGCAAGGCGCGTTTTGCAGCCAATAGCCGTAGCTATTGGCAAAAAATGCAACGCCGCAGACCGCCCGAGGCCGTGCTGCCACAACTCGCAGGGAGTTATGCAGAGTGTCCTATTGAAGTCAAAAAAAAAGCCACCCAAAAAGGATGGCTTATAAAGTTCCTCGAGGAGAGGAACGTCGTTGGAAACTTCACGATGACCCAAAAACTGCGTCGAACCGATTCGCCCAAATGTTTTTGCTTCAGAGACTGTGACAGCAGCTGTCTAGGACTTTATCGGTTCAATGCGGGCTTGGGTATCCCCCGTTCGGGGGATTTTGCGTACTTTTTTGTAAATAAATGGTCGTTTGGCAGTACCACAAGCGCCAAAACGTCAGGCTTTGGTCAGCTCAAGCACAAAACAGGCCCCGCCATCCGGCCGGTTTTCGCAAAACGCCCGCCCCCCGTGGCGCTGCGCGATCGACTTCACCAGCGCCAACCCCAGGCCGACGCCGCCGTCGCGCTCGGTGGCACCCGGCAAACGGTAAAACGGCTCAAAGATGCGTTCGCGCAAATGCTCTGGCACGCCAGGGCCCCGGTCACAGACCCGCAACTGAACGTGAGGCGCGTTAACGGCCAGCGTCAGGGTGATCTCTCCTGCGGCGTAGCGGCGCGCGTTCTCCAGCAGGTTGCGCACCGCGCGGCGCAACAGCTTGGCCACGCCCTGCACCACCAGTTCTTGCGCTGGCGTCTGGCCGTCGGGCACCGCAGGCAATTCCAGCTCGGCCCCCACACGGGCACATTCCTCGGCCGCCAGCCCGATCAGGTCCACCGCCTCGACCGTGCCCAGATCAGTTTCGCGCGCGTCGAGTCTGCTGGCCAGCAGGATTTCTTCAATCAACTGGTCCAGCTCGGCAATGTTGCGCGCAATTTCGGCCTTGAACGCGGGCGAGGCGTCTGGCCCCAGCAGCTCCAGCCCCATGCGGATGCGCGTCAACGGCGAGCGCAGCTCGTGCGAGGCGTTGGCCAACAGTGACTTTTGCGACGCCAGCAGCGCGTCGCGCGACTGCACCAGCGACTGCACGCGCTCAGCGGCCTGGTTGAAGCGTTTGGCCAAAAAAGCCACCTCATCCGAGCCGGTATCAGGAACGCGCGTGGACAGGTCGCCCGCACCCCAGCGTTGCACGCCGTCTTGCAGGCGCTCCAGCCGACGCGTGAGCGTGCGCACGATCGGATAGGTGGCCAGCGCCACCGCCAGCCCCACCCAGACCAGCATCCAGGCAAAACCAAACGGCGGACGGCTCCAGACGGAAGCAGGTGCACGCGTCAGGTGCATGCGCATGGTCTGGCCGTCGTGCATGCGTACCTCAAACTCTGGAGCACCCGGAACGGGCAACCGATCCGTGGCACCTGCCTGCTCATTCAAAGGCGTTGCGGCCGACGCGTTGGGGTCTGGCGCCTGTGCAAAAGAATCGTCTGGCAGCCTGTCCGCGCGCCGCGCCTGGCGTTGGGCACGCAGCAGCATGCGCTCTTGCATGGCTTCTTCGGTTAGTGGGATGCGCGGGTGGCCACGCCCGATGACCTGCCCGGCCTCATTGCGCAAGACAACGTCACGCAGCGGCGGGTCGGCCGCCAGACGCCAGATCCAGCCTACCAGCAAGATCAGCACCGCCACCGCCAGCACCACGGCCAGCCAGATGCGGACATAGAGTTTGTTAAACATATTTTTTACCCAAGAAAACCACATTCCCCAAATCAATGAAGTTGCCCGTTATCGACCAGCTTCGTGCGTTGGGTGTCTGACGCAGCGAAATAAAGGAGGAGGCTCGGGCGCCGCCCGAGCCGGGGAACATTCGCGGAGTCGGATACCCAACGTGCGCAGCGGGTTAAAGCTTACTGAGGTGTTGAGGACAGAGCAAATTCTGAAGTGTTGGGGACAGAGCAAAATTGCTGCGCAATTCTTGATCTTTCCCGCAAAGCTAAAAGTTTCTTGATCTGTCCCGCAAAGTTTCAGGTTTCAATCTTGCTGGCGCGCAAACACATAGCCCACGCCGCGCACCGTCAGGATGCGTTTGGGCGCTTTGGCATCAAACTCGATGGCGGCGCGGATGCGCCCCATGTGCACGTCGATGGATCGGTCAAACGCCTCCAGCTCGCGCCCGCGCACGGCTTCCATGATCTGCTCGCGCGAGAGCACGCGCCCAGCGCGCTCGGCCAGCGCCACCAGCAGGTCAAACTGGTACGAGGTGAGGTCGCACGCGGCGCCGGCCACGCTCACCACGCGCGCGTCGCGGTCAATTTCGAGGCTGCCAAAGCGCAGCACGTTGGCCGCTGCAGCGGGCGCGTTGTCGCCCTGGCGGCGCAGCACCGCGCGGATGCGCGCCAGCAGCTCGCGCGGCTCAAACGGTTTGGGCAGGTAATCGTCAGCGCCCATTTCCAGGCCAATGATGCGGTCCATCGGGTCACCCTTGGCGGTGAGCATCAGCACCGGCGTGGTGCCCAGCGCACCAGGCAGCGCACGGATGCGCCGGCACACTTCCAGGCCATCCATGTCGGGCAGCATCAGGTCCAGAATGACCAGTGCCACGGGTTGCTGTTGCAGCATCGTGAGTCCACTTTGCGCGTCGGCGGCGTGGCTCACGGCATAGCCAGACTGCCCCAGAAATTCACGCACCATGCCCGCCAGTCGGGCGTCGTCTTCGATCATCAACAGGGCTTGGTTCATGGTGTCAGTCTAGTCGGCGCGCACGACTGTTGCTTGTCGCGCGGGTAAAGTTGGGTAAATTCAACGTCAAAACTTGCTTCATATAACATAGCTGTCAGCGCTTTACTGATCTGCACTAGAGGCCATTTTTATCCTTGAAGCGCGCCACACCAGCCAGAGCACCGGCACGCCCAGGCAAGCGGTGGCGGTAAAGAAATTCTGGTAACCAAAGCTGTCCACATAGCGCCCGGAATAACCCGCCAGAAACTTGGGCAGCAGCAGCATCATGGAACTGAACAACGCGTACTGCGTGGCCGAATAATTGACGTTGGTCAGGCTCGACAGGTAGGCGATGAACGCGGCCGAGGCAATGCCACTGGACAGGTTGTCGGCCGAAATGACAAAAATCAGCCCGGTCAGGTCGTGCCCCCAGGTGCTCAGTGCCGCAAACAGCAGGTTGCTGCCCGCACTGAGCACGGCGCCGAGCATCAGCACGCGCATCACGCCAAACCGCATCGCCAGCGCACCACCCACAAACGCGCCCACCAGCGTCATGAGCACGCCAAACACCTTGGTCACCGCCGCCACTTCGTCTTTGGTGTAGCCCATGTCCACGTAAAACGGATTCGCCATGATGCCCATCACCACGTCGCTGATGCGGTAGGTGGCGATCAGCGCCAGGATCAGCGCGGCATGCCAGCCGTAGCGCCGCAGAAAGTCGGCAAACGGTTCTACCAGCGCGCCGCGCAACCAATCCAGCGCATTTTTCGCCGGTGGCTGTGCGCGACGCAACGGCTCGGGTGAGAACAGCACCGTCAACACCCCCAGTGACATGCTGGCGGCCATGACCAGATACGCGGTGTGCCAGGCCCCGTGCTGGTAACCCGCCACGCCCACCACGCTGGCGCGCGCCGCCAGCCACAGCACACCGGCACCGGCCCAGATCATGGCCAGGCGGTAACCGGTCTGGTACGACGCGGCCAGCGCCGCCTGGCGGTCCACGTCGGCCGACTCGATGCGAAACGCGTCCAGCGCAATGTCTTGCGTGGCCGAGCCAAAGGCCACTGCCAGTGCGCCCCACACCACCGGGGTCAGGGCCACCTGCGGGTCGTTGAAGCTCATGGCCACCAGCCCCACCATGATGGCCAGTTGCGACAGCAGCAGCCAGCTGCGCCTGCGCCCCAGCCAACGCGTGAGCAAAGGAAGTGGCAGGCGGTCCACCAGCGGCGCCCAGGCCCATTTGAAGGCGTAGGCCAGGCCCACCCAGCTCAGGTAGCCAATGGTGGTGCGGTCAATGCCCGCCTCGCGCAGCCAGAAGCTCAGCGTGCCCAGCACCAGCAGCAGCGGCAACCCGGCAGAAAACCCCAGCAGCAACATGCGTACCGAGGCGGGCTCAAGATACACTTTCAGCGTGGCGAGCCAATCCCTGGCGGGCGTTACCTTCGGGGGCATCGTGGCGCGCATGAATCAGATTCCGATCTTCGACAACATATTTCACGATGCTACCGTCAAACCGGCGTGCACCCCAGCCATGAGCCATTATTCCGTTCTGTTTGTTTGTACCGATAACCAATGCCGCAGCCCGACCGCTGAAGGTGTGCTGCGCCACAAGCTCAGACAGCATGGCCTGGCGCAAGACGTGCTGGTGGCGTCGGTGGCCACGCACGACCTCAATACCGGCGAGCCGATCGACTACCACGCGCAAAAGCACGCCATGCGGCGCGACTTTGACCTGTCAGGGATGCGCTCGCACCTGCTGCAGGCGGCAGAGTTTGAGTTTTTTGACCTGATCGTGGCGATGGACGAGAGCAACCTCGTCACGCTCCGCCTGCGCTGCCCCGCCAGGTTTCAGGACAAGCTGCACCTGTTTACCGAGTATTGCAGCGCCAGCACCTTGCAAGACGTGCCCGACCCTTATTACGGGCAACCCAAAGACTTTGAACAGGTGCTCGACATCATTGAAGACGGCTGCAACGGCCTGGTGAGCCACATCGACGTATTTCTGGAGGCCTCGCGCTGACGCTTGGCAAGTTTTTTCAAGTGGCTGCGCACCCAATGAACTCAGGCTACTGACAACTCCATCAGTGCACGCCCCAACTGGCGCTCAATCTGCGTGATGGAAATCACCCCGCGGATGCGCGCCGGGCCTTGTTCGGTGGCCGTTTGCACCACCAGCAAATGGGTGGCACCGCCCACTTTCTTGAAGGTAGCAATCACCTCGGCCACCGTCGCGTCTTTGAGCTCGGTGTAGTCCAGCGCATCCAGCGCGCTCAGATGCGTCATCACGTCGGCCACCATCAACTCACTGCGTTGGATGTGACGCTGGTTGACCAGCCGCATGGGCTTGTCGCCCAGTAGATCAGCGGCGGTAACCAAGCCTTCCACACACGGAAACTCCGCCACTACAAAGAGCGATCGCACGCCCTGCTGGATCATCGCCTGCTCCGCTTTATCCAGCGACGTCTGCGGGTCAATGGTGGCGGCGCGCACCTGCGCCAGGTCGGTCATCACGTCTAGCGCAGGGGAGGTTAGCGTGACACCTTCTGCGCCCTTGGGCTGCGCTTGCGGGATGCAGGTGTTTTCTGGAAAGCGGAAAGTGGTCAGGGCTGAAGCGGTCATACGTTATCTCCTTGCAGTTTGTGTCGATGGGTGCGATCAGTCTATACGGTGTTGGCCGCCGATGCAGACCAACAGCCAAAAATCTTGTCATGGTTTGTTATCGGATGACCTCAACGTCCTGACCCAGCATGGTGCGTGTTACCAGCGTCAGGCCGGAGGCGGTCACGTAAAAACGCGCCCGATCCTGCGCTGCATCTACCCCGATCTGCGTACCTTCTGGCAACACGCATTCGCGGTCAACAATGCATTTTTTCAGCACACAATGCCGACCAACTTGCACCTCGGGCAACAGGATGGAGTCTTCCACTTGCGAATAACTGTGCACCCGCACGCCATGAAACAGCACAGAACGACGCACCTGCGCGCCACTGACAATGCAGCCCCCGGCCACCATGGAATCAACTGCCGCGCCGCGGCGTCCGTCGTCGTCAAACACAAACTTGGCGGGTGGCTCCTGCGGCTGCCAGGTCCAGATCGGCCACTTGTTGTCATACAGGTTGAGTTGCGGCGTCACCTGCACGAGGTCCATATTGGCTTCCCAGTAAGCGTCCAGCGTGCCCACGTCGCGCCAGTAGACAGACTTGTCGGCGTCTTGCACGCAACTGTCGTTGAAATTTTGGGCGCAACTGTGGTAGCGCCGCACGCAGTGCGGTATCACGTCGCGCCCAAAGTCGTGGCTTGACTTGGGGTCGTCGGCATCGCGCCGGAGTTGCTCAAACAGGAATCGCGCGTTGAACACATAAATACCCATGCTGACCAGCGCGCGATCAGGCTGACCCGGTAACGGTTTGGGGTGGGCAGGCTTTTCTTCAAAGTCAACGATACGTCCAGTCTCATCGACCTGCATCGCGCCAAAACTCCTGGCATCTTCAAGAGGTACCTCTAGGCAAGCCACCGACAAATCTGCCCGACAACGCACATGCCCAACCAAAAGTCGGCCGTAGTCCATGCGGTAGATGTGATCGCCCGAGAGCACCAGCACGTAGTCTGGGTGGGCGTGGCGGATCTCCCGCAGGTTCTGGAACACGGCATCTGCCGTGCCTTGGTACCACTGCGATTCGTCCACCTGCTGTTGCGCAGGCATGATCTCGATGAACTCGCCCAGGCGACCGTCCAGAAAGCTCCAACCCAACTGTAGATGGCGGATCAGGCTTTGCGCCTTGTACTGGGTGGCGACCCCGACGCGGCGCACGCCAGAATTGACGCAATTGGACAAGGTGAAATCGATGATGCGAAACTTGCCGCCAAACGGCACGGCGGGCTTGCTTCGCCAGTCGGTCAATTGGTGCAGGCGGCTACCGCGTCCACCGGCAAGCACCATGGCAAAGGTATTACGTGTGAGCTGACTGACCAGTCGGGGATCATGGTTTTCGGTGGAGTCAACTTTGCAAGCAGGTCGGCTGAACATGGCAGGGGCTTTCTGATTCAGTGCATTGTGGCGCGCCGCCTCCACCACTGCAAGACCCCGCTGGCACCGCTGACCAGCACAATGCCCAGCAACACGGCCAGCGCACCGATCAGAAAGCTCGCTTCCAATGGTTCATGCAACAACCAGGTGCCAAACACCACGCCAAACAGCGGCGTCAGAAAAGAAAACACACCCAGGCGCGTGGCCAGATAGGTGCGCAGCAGCCAGAACCACACCAGAAAACTGGCAAACGACACCACCAGCGAATGAAACGCCAGGCTGGCCCACACGGCCGACGTCCAGTTCACCCGCGACTGTCCGGTGACCACGGCCACACCCAGCAGCAACACAAAAGCACCTACCAACTGGTATTGCAGCGTCTGGGTAGCGGGCGCGCCCGACAGGCGAGACGTGCGCACCACCACCGTTGTGGCAGCCCACGCCAGCGCGGCCAGCAAACCCAGAAAATCGCCCCACAACATCGCCTGCGCACTGTTGCCCACCGGCACACCGCGCCCCAGAAACGTGTAGGCAATGCCACCAAACGCCAGCGCAATACCGCTCCACTGCAACCAACCCAGCCGCTCGGCGGGCAAACGCCAGGCCAGCCCCAGCGCGGCAAACACCGGTGCGGTGTACAAAAAAACCACCATGTGCGACGCGCTGGTGTGGCGCAAGCCTTCGGCGACGAACGTGAACTCGAGCGCAAACAACACGCCAACGACGAGACCCGCGCCCAGCGTACCGTCGCGCAGATTCATCGGCTGGCGGCGCCACAGCATCATCAGCGCCACCAGCAGCGCCGCCACACCCGAGCGCAATGCAATCTGCATCACCGGCGCAATGTCTGCGGCGGTGGCCTTGAGGACGACTTGTTGCAGCCCCCAGAGGGCACACAGCACCAGCATCAGGGTGACGGCGCGGGCGTCAAGCGCCAGACGGGACTGGTTCATTCAATGTATGGATAAAAAGAGGTCTAGCCCTTAAAAATCAAGCGTATGAAGCTATATCAAAAGTAGCTAATTGGAGCCTTCATCATAACGTTTTCGGCTCCTGTTGACACGCTGTCCACCCGCGCGCACGCCTGTCTGAGCCGCAGGTGCGCGGGGCTGGCCCAGTCCAGTGGCTGCTGGTTTTTGGCCTGTAGGTAGTGGTAGGTGAACACGTCGAGGTAAGCCGCCAGCACCTCGGCAGCGCGCACCTCGCCGGCCAGCGCCAGGCACAGCGCACCCACCTCAGAGGTGCAAAAGTGGTTGCTGTGGATGGAGCGGCGCAGGCGGTAGTTGGACACCTGATCGGGCTGTAGGCTCAGCACCGGCAAATGGTTCAGGTACGGGCTTTTGCGAAACATCTTGCCCGCCTCGGCCCAGGTGCCGTCGAGCAGCACAAACAACGGGCGTTTGAGCGGGCGGCACGGGTCAGGGCGGACACGGTCAGGCGTGACGCAGGCAGTGGGCAACAGTGCGTGCACCACCCGATCCGGGGTGACATATTCACCAGGGAACACCACATAGGGCTGCCACTGCGGCTCGGCCAACAAGGACAGCAGACGCGGATGCACGCTTGTGCGCGCCCAGTCAAACGCAAAGGTGTCGGCCACCACGTCAGCAATCAGCCAGCCAGTGTTGCTGGGCTTGAGCGACTCAATATCTGCCATCAACAAGCACATGCCCGCATGCGTAACCACCTGCGGACGCAAGGCGCACAGGCAGTGGCTGGGCAGCACCCGGCACACCGGACAGCGCTCGGCCGGGCCGCCCCGAGTGCGAAACGGCTTGACCGCGCGCGCCAGACGTGCGGCACGCAAACGATACACCGCATTGGGTGTGGGCGGCGCAGGGGGTTCAGTCACAGTTCACCAAGCGCAGCTGCTTGCCCAGCGCGCCATCGCCCCCCACCCCAATCACCAGACTGTGTGTGGCCCGCGTGGCCGCCACATAAAACAGACGTGCTGCTTCCTTTTCGTCCTCATCAGGGGCAGGCATGTGGCCCACACCGGGCAAGGCGACCAGGGCAAACTCCAGGCCCTTGCTGGCGTGCATGGTCATCACCTTGATCTTGTCGCTGTCCGGGTCAAAGTCGCCGGTGACCACGCGGTTTTCCGGCGGCAGGCCGCGCTGGTGTAGCACCTGCGCGCACAGGTCGCGCGTTTTCCAGTCGGCACACAGCACCGCCATGTCGCCCCAGGCGTGGCCTTGCTCATGCGCCAGGCGCAAATGGTCGGCCATGGCCCACGCTTCTTCTTGCAGGGTGGGCAGGCAAATCAACAGCGGCGCTGGCCCGGCGCGCCCGCAACTGACGGGTTGCAGTAGCACAATGTCGTCGTCACCTTGGTCTGCGCCACTGAGCAAGTCAGCGGCCACCAGGCTGGCTGTTTGCAGTATCTGTTGCGTGTTGCGGTAGTTGATTTTCAGCACGGTGGTGCGGCCCTGCGCCTGAATGCCCACACTCTTGAAGCTGAACGGCCGCGCAGCATTACACGCGGTGTGGCGTTGGTAAATGCTTTGCGCGTCGTCAAACAGCACCAGCAGGCTGTTGCTGGCCGGGTCCACCATCTGTACCACCAGCTTGAGCCACTCGGGGGCAAAGTCGTGGCCTTCGTCAATCAGCACCGCCTGGTATTGACCGCTGGGGATCTGTTTGCGCTCCACACCGCGGATGACCGCATCCACCAGCTCTTCAAAAAAGTGAGTGCCCTGCGCAGGCAACGTCTGGCCAAATGCCTTGATTTGTTCATGGCACCATTTATGAAAGTGGCGCACGTGCACGCGCTCACTCAGGCCCTTGGCGTCCATCACACCGTGCAGCTTGACACCCAACGGCTCGTTAAAGCACAGGATCAGGATGGGTTTGCTGTTTGCGGTGCTTGCCCTGGCAAGGTACTCGGCGCGGTAGCCCAGAATCATGGTCTTGCCCGAGCCGGCTACGCCATGAATCACGCGGTGGCCCACGCCCAGAGACCGCGCCAGCTGTTCCTGCTGCAAGTCCATCACGCGCATCATGTCGGGCACGTCAGCGAGCGCGTCGTCTGCGGCAAAGAGTGTTCCCTGCTCTGGTAAGCGCACCTGCGGAAACAATATCCAGCGCACACGCTCCAGCATGGGCAGCGTCAGGACGCCGCGCATCATGTACGGGAACATGCCCCACAGTCGGCTTTGCAGGTCTTCGGCGTCAACCGCTTCGGTCATCTCGTCGCTGCATAGCACGCGCTGCGACTCCATGGCGTGGTGCAACTCGGCGCTGGTGAACTGCTTGCGTGTGATGTTGGTCAGCACCACGCCATAGCTCCAGGGAAAAGTCAGGTTGCCCTGGTGCGGGCCGTCTGCGTGCGTCAGTTGGGCGTCGCGTTTGAGGGCGTCCACCACCTGGTGCGCGTATTGCCGCGCTTGCTCCAACGGATTGATGACGCTCTTGGGCACGCCACCTGGCACGAGGGTCCAGGTTTGTTTGTCCACCTTCGCAATGGTGGCAAGCTTCCAGTCTTTGACTTCCAGAATCAACAGGCCCCGGCGCGGGTGCATCACCACAAAGTCAGGGTGCGACTGTAGCGGCCCCACCGGCACGTCGTACCACAGCAGGTAGTCGTCGTCGAGCTTGTCTTGCAGCCGCTCGGCCACCCGCCGCTCACCACGCATCATGCGCGCGGTGCACGCGCCTAACGCGGGGATCAAGGTGGCCATGCGGCGCTGCTGCCCTGTTGGTGCTGTGAAGGCACGACGCTATAACCTGATCCCGACGCGCTGGTAACCGGTGGCTTACTGCGCCGGGTCACGCATGTCCCAGCGGATCGCGTCGATAGCCTGTAGCACCTCGTCGTTCAGGACGGTGCCCCAGGCGTCGATGTCTTCGTCCAGTTGGGCCACCGAGGTGACCCCGATGATGGTGCTGGCCACGCGCCACTGGGTGTAGCAAAAAGCCAGCGCCAGTTGCGTGGGTGTCAGACCGTGGTCGCGTGCCAACTGGTTGTAGCGCTTGGCAGCAACCAGTGCCAGTGGCCGGCCCCAGCGCTGCTTGCGGGAAGACTCAAACTTCTTCAGCCGCGCCTGGTCCGATACATCTGCACCCATCAGGCCTTGCGCGTCGTACTTGCCACTGAGCAAGCCAAACGCCAGCGGTGAATACGCCAGCAGCGACACCTGCAAGCGGTGCAGTGTTTCGTCCAGCGCGTTTTCTACACTGCGGTTGACCAGGCAGTAGGGGTTTTGCACCGTGGCCACGCGCGGCAGACCATGCTGCTCGGCCAAGCGCACAAATTCATGCACGCCGTAGGGCGTTTCGTTGGACAGACCCACGGCACGCACCTTGCCCGCTTTCACCAGCGAGCCCAAGGCTTGCAGTTGCGCGTGGATCGATGTGCCCTGGTCTTCCTTGGGTTGGTAATAAATACCGCCAAACGCTGGCACACTGCGCACCGGCCAGTGAATCTGGTACAGGTCGATCACGTCGGTTTTCAGGCGCTGCAAGCTACCCTCGCACGCGGCGATGATGTCTGCGCCAGTCAAATCGCCGCTGCCACCGCGAATCCAGGGCATACCGCGCGACGGCCCTGCTACCTTGGTCGCAAGCACCAGTTTTTGGCGTGCGCCGGGGCGTTGGGCCAGCCAGTTGCCGATGATTTTTTCGGTGGCGTTGAAGGTTTCTGCGCGCGGGGGCACGGCGTACATCTCGGCCGTGTCGATGAAGTTGACGCCTCGCTCGAGCGAGCGGTCCAGAATTTTGTAAGAAGTTGCTTCATCGACCTGTTCACCAAAGGTCATGGTGCCCAGGCAGATGGGGGTAACGTAAAGATCGCTTGGACCGAGTTGAATGGTTTTCATACTGACACAGCAAAAGTGGTTGACGGGGGTGCAGTTTAAAAGCTGCCTGCTAATTCTGCCTAACAGGCCCTACATACCCGCAAGCTAGCCAGCGCTTGCCCACATGCCCAACTACTGCGGCCCACACACCTGGTTGCGTCCCGCGCTTTTGGCAGCATACAGTGCCTGGTCGGCGGCCAGCACCAAGCGATCTGGGGTTTGCCCACCAGCGGGGTCGTACACCGCAACGCCGGCACTGATGGTGACGACAGCGGCCGTGCAGCTGCCGCTGTGCGCGATGCCCAGCGCGCGCATTTGCTGCAAAACTTGTTCAGCCAGCGCCTGCGCTGCTTGCCCGTCGGTTTCCGGCAACACCGCGACGAATTCTTCGCCTCCAAAGCGCGCCACCATGTCCTGCGGGCGGCGAAACACGTCGCGCAGCACCTGCGCCACCTGGCGCAGGCATTCATCGCCCGCCAGGTGCCCGTAGATGTCGTTGAATTGCTTGAAGTAGTCGATGTCGAACATGATCACCGACAGGGGTTGTGCCGTCTTGCCCGATGCGCGCAGCGCTGTGGGCAACACATCGTCGCGTCTGCGCCGGTTACCCAGGCCAGTGAGCACATCAACCTGCGCCATGTTTTTGAGTCGTACGGCCTGCGCTTTGAGCAGTCGCTCACGCATCACAGACTGCGTGACGTCGTTGATCTGGATGAAGGTGTAGCGCTGGTCCATGGTGTCGGCCACCAGCCCGCCTGCCGGCATGATGCGGATGGACTGGCGCAGCAATTTGTCTTGCCCACGCTGTGACGAGGGCAAATACAGCGGAAACGGCGAGGGGTGCAGCGTTTGCGACAACAGCGTGGGGAATCCGCTTTTGATGGACTGCGCCAGAGCATGTGCAAACGCGCTGTCTTTGAGCTGTGGAAAAACCTCCATCAGGTTTTTGCTCAGCACCGCGTCGGCGGCGAGCTTTGTGTGCGTGAGCAGCCACTGGTTGGCAAACACCACGTCCCCTTGCGCGTCCAGCACCAACAAGCCCATTTGCAGGCGCTCAAGCACCCAAGCTGACCAAGGGGGGCAATCACGGGGTGGGGCAGACATCACAGGCCCACTCATGACAGGGTCCCCAGAAATTGCTGCACCGTGGCCTTGAGCGACGCCACAGACGCCACGTCGAGCAAAAACACCAAATAACCCTGAATTTGCAGCGCGTCGATGGCGAAGTCGATTTGGACGCTCAGCACCTGGTCGGTCATCTGACCCTGCGCGCACAAGACATCTTGCACGGGCCCCAGCTCGACACAGGGCAGAGAACCTTCAAACCGTAGCTTGAGCACGTCAGCCACGCCAGACACCACAGAATTGAGCAGGATGTTGCCGATTTCAGCCAATGCCTCTTGCTCCATTTCACCGAGCTGCTCCAGCGGCACGTCGTCGCCAACCATCATCTGTACCAGCTGTAGGCTTTGCTGCACCGGAAACATCAGCACCGCTTCTGTATTGAGCACCCCCGAAAACTCTTGCCTGACGGCGCAGATACGGTCTGCACCCTGCCCGGTGAGTGCATCGGATACGCCCAATTTGGTAACCATTTCAACGTGCGGCACACTCAGGCCCACCGTGGCCCCAGCCAATTGACTCAGCGCGTTGGCTGCCTGACCGACACCGACGTTGAAGACCTCGGTGAGTGCATCGATTCAAGTTCAGTCAGGGTCATGCCGCCGCCAGAAAATAATCGATGGCCTGACGAATGGCGGGTTCTGTCGCTGGCTTCTGGACAAAGGTCACGTTCAGGTCCGAGGCCTTGACTCGGCTGCTTTCCTGGATGTTGGCCGTCAGCATGGCAATTTTGCTGGTGCTGTTGAACTGGCGGATCTGCGCCACGGCCTCAAAGCCATTGATGCCCGGCATGTTGACGTCCATGGTAATGAAGTCGGGTGGGGTAGCGCGCACCATGGCCACTGCCTCGTCACCGGTGCCAGCTTCCAGCACGGTCCAGCCGGGCTGGAGTTGGGAGACCTTGTTTTTGATCATCATGCGCGACACTTTGCTGTCGTCCACGATCAGGAGGGTGTGAGCCATTGGGGTCAGGGTGCGTTGACGGGAAGCGGCGAATGATACATCTGTCGATCAGTACCCAAAGCGCTCAAATTCAAGCCTCACAAGGCACCCGATTCAGCGCGCGCCTGCTCTTGCAGGCGCAGCACGCGCCGCTGCACCTTGCCGGTGGTGGTCATGGGCAGTGCATCGACAAACTCGATCTCTTTGGGGTATTCATAGGGCGCCAACTGGCCCTTGACGTGGGCTTGCAGCTCACCCAGTAGTTGTGCATCAAAAGTGGCTCTGGCGCTTGCATCGTGTGGGCGAGCAGTTACAAAGTCAGAAGCAAGCACCACGTACGCCTTGACCACGGCGCCGCGCTCACGGTCGGGCTTGGGCACCACCGCCGCGTTGGCCACCGCCGGGTGCTTGACCAGGCAGTTTTCAATCTCCCCCGGGCCGATGCGGTAACCCGCCACCTTGAACACGTCGTCGCTGCGCCCCTGGTACCACAGGTAGCCCTGCGCGTCACGCCGCGCCAAATCACCGGTGCGGCACCAGTCGCCGGTGTACTTGTCTTGGGTGGCGTGTTCGTTGCGCCAATAGCCCAAAAAGAAAATCGGGTCGGGCGCGCCGTGCACGTCCAATCGGTGCACGGCCACCTCGCCGACCACGTTGGGGGCGCACTCCATGCCCGCATCATCGATCACCGCCAGCCGGTGGCCGGGGTAGCCCATGCCCATACTACCGGGCTTGGGCAGCCAGACCGGGGCGCAGTTGCCCACGATGTAATTGATCTCAGTCTGACCAAACATCTCATTCACAGTGACACCAAGCTGGGCGCGGCAGTAGTCAAACACCGCGTCGCCCACCGCCTCGCCTGCGCTCATGATGGCCTCTAGTTGCAAGCCAAATTGCTGCTGCACGGTCTGCCCGGCTGCGCCTGGGTAGGCTTTCATCATGGCCTTGAGCGCGGTGGGGAACAGAAAGGTATGTGTGACACCGCAGTCGCGCATCAGCTCCAGCGCTACCTGTGGGCCAAAGCGGCCACTGAAAGCCACGATGGGGCGGCCAAAGTACAGCGTGGGCAGCAGCGCGTCCATCAAGCCGCCGGTCCAGGCCCAGTCCGCCGGGCTCCAGAACACGGCCCTCGACGGCGGCAGGCTATGGACATCCTGGTTTTGCGCCACTTGCAAAACAACAGAAGCTTGCACTAAATCCATAGGGGCTAGCGGCTGATTTTGTATCAAACCAAAAAGGTTCTGACTGCATAAAAAACCGGTCAGGTTGCCGATCAGCGCGCGGTGTGGAATCAGCGCCCCCTTGGGGTTGCCCGTGGTGCCGCTGGTGTAGATCAGGATGGCCGGGTCATCACAAGCGGTCGCCACGAGCTCAAATTGATCGCTGGCCTGCGCCAAAACGCTTTCAAAATGCTGGTCCGCCAACCCTTGCAATGCGTCGGGCGCGCCGATGCCGATCACCTCGCGCACGCTGGGCGTGCGCACACGCACCGAAGCCAGGCCGGGCAGCGTTTGTTCGTCGCCAATGGCCACCACCGCCGCGCTGTCGTGCAAGCGAAATTCCAGCGCCTCGGGGCCAAACAACTGTGACAGCGGCATCGCCACCGCGCCCAGTTGCAGCACGGCGATATACGCCACCGCTGTTTCAAAGCGCTGCGGCAGCACGATGGCCACCCGGTCACCGCGCGCCACGCCCATGCCTGCCAACACATTGGACAGGCGATTGGCCTGCGACTGCAACTGGGCATAGGTATAAAAATGGCGTTCGTCCTTTGAGGAATAAGCGCATACAGCTATTTTTTCAGAAGCATCAGGCAAGGCTGCCCAGCGCCCGCAACAGGCTTGGGCGATGTTGAAAACCCTTGGAACCTGCCACGCAAAACCGCTGTGCAGCGCCTGGTACGTGGATGGCAAATTCCAGGCCAGCGTTCCGGGCTGGACAGAGGGGGATGACTGCGCTGGTGCAGATGCGCTGTCACAGGCTTGACTGAGAGACATGGCAGGCTTTCGTATGATCGCCCGAATGTACTCAATAAAACGTGCCTCAACCAGCGTGTTTGTCCCTATCCGGGGCCTGAACTACCACGTCCGGGAGTGGGGTCAGCCTCAGAGCGGGCAGATACCGATGGTGCTGGTGCATGGCTGGATGGATGTGGCCGCCAGTTACCAGTTCATGGTGGACGCCCTCCAGCAAGACCATTTCATCATTGCCCCCGACTGGCGCGGTTTCGGTCTGACGCAATCAGGCGGTACCGACAACTTCTGGTTTGCCGACTACCTGGCCGACCTCGATGCGCTGCTGGACCACTACTGCGCCGACACACCCGTGCACCTGGTGGGCCACAGCATGGGCGGCAACGTGGCCATGCTGTACGCCGCTGCGCGGCCACAGCGGGTGCGACGCCTGATCAATCTGGAAGGTTTTGGCCTGCCCGCCACCCGCCCAGAGCAGGCACCGACGCGCTATACGCAATGGCTCAATGAACTGCAGCAAATGCGCCGGGGCGAACTGGCGCTCAAGCACTACGATTCGCTGAGCGCTGTGGCGCAGCGCCTGATCAAGACCAACCCGCGCCTATCGCACGACAAGGCGCACTGGCTGGCGGCGCACTGGTCGGCCGAAACTTCGCCCGGGCAGTGGACGATTTTGGGCGAGGCGGCGCACAAGATCATCAACCCCCAGCTCTACCGCGTGGATGAAATGCTGGCGGTGTTTGCCCACATCAGCGCGCCCATGTTGATGGTCGAAGCCAGCGACGACAGCATGGCGCAGTGGTGGCGTGGCAAATACACGCTGGAAGAATTTCACGGGCGACTCAAGGCGGTGCCCGCAGTGACGCTGCAGCGCCTGCCCGAATGCAGCCACATGCTGCACCATGACCAACCCGAGTTGCTGGCCATGTTGATCGAAAAGTTCCTGTAATTTGTTGCCATGAGAAAATTCGCGTTTATTTGTCGCACCCAAAGAACAGGATTTTTCTCATGGAAGCAGAACGTATCAACGCCCTTGGCAACCAGCTCACGGATCTGAGCGCACGTACCCTCGATCTTCGGGGGTATCTTTGACTACGATGCCAAGTTTGAAAGGCTAAGAACCGTCAACGCCAGCCTGGAAGACCCCACGGTCTGGAACGACCCGAAACGCGCGCAGGAGCTGGGCAAAGAAAAAAAGCTGCTCGACGGCGTGGTCGTCACCATCGACAGCTTGCAGCGCGACCTGTCGGACAGCACCGAATTGTTCGAGATGAGCCGCGACGATGGCGACGAGGCGGGTCTGCTCACCATCGAGGCCGATGCCGCACGGTTGGAGGGCATCGTCAAAGACCTCGAATTCCGGCGCATGTTCAACAACCCGGCCGACCCGCTGAACTGTTTTGTCGATATTCAGTCGGGCGCGGGTGGCACCGAAGCCTGCGACTGGGCCAGCATGTTGTTGCGCCAGTACCTGCGCTACTGCGAGCGCAAGGGCTTCAAAACCGAGATCGAAGACGAAACCCCGGGCGACACGGCCGGCATCAAGGGGGCCAGTTTCAAGGTGGAAGGTGATTACGCCTTTGGTCTGCTGCGTACCGAAACCGGTGTGCACCGCTTGGTGCGCAAATCGCCATTTGACTCGTCGGGCGGGCGCCACACCAGCTTTGCCAGCGTGTTTGTCTATCCCGAGATCGACGACACGATCGAGATCGACATCAATCCGGCCGACGTGCGCATTGACACCTTCCGCGCCAGCGGGGCCGGTGGCCAGCACATCAACAAGACCGACTCTGCGGTGCGCATGACGCACCTTCCCACCGGCATCGTGGTGCAGTGCCAGGACGGGCGCAGCCAGCACAGCAACCGCGACGTGGCCTGGAAGCGCCTGCGCAGCCGCCTCTACGACTATGAGTTACGCAAGCAACAAGAGGAGCAGCAGAAGCTCGAAGACAGCAAGACCGACGTCGGATGGGGGCACCAGATTCGCAGCTACGTGCTCGACAACAGCCGCATCAAAGACCTGCGCACCAACTACGAGACCTCGGCCACGCAGAAAGTGCTCGACGGTGATCTGGACGCCTTCATTGAAGCCTCGCTGAAGCAGGGCGTGTGATGACCCATGCGATGGTTTTCGACAGGCAAAGCGCCGTAGGCACCATCGGCCAAGTCACTTCACACGATCTGACAGCGACCGACAATTACCTCAATTTATTGGCATCAAAATTTCTGGAGACTCTCAATGTTGCAATTGCCTGATTCAACCGGTGCGCCCAGCGTGGTGCGCCGCGCGGACTACCAAGCCCCGGCCTACTGGATCGACACCGTCGCTCTGACGTTTGATCTGGACCCGGCCAAGACGCGTGTGCTCAACAAGATGACGCTGCGACGCAACCCGGATGTGCCCGCACAGCCGCTGCGCCTGGACGGCGACGAGCTGAACCTGGCGCGCGTGCTGGTCAATGGCGCGGGCACCTCGTTCAAGATGGACGGCAGTCAATTGGTGCTGGAAAAATTGCCCGAGGGCGACGCGCCGTTTGAGCTGGAAATCTTTACCACCTGCGCCCCCATCAAAAACACCAAGTTGATGGGCCTGTACGTCAGCAATGACTCGTTCTTTACCCAGTGCGAGGCGGAGGGCTTCAGGCGCATCACTTACTACCTGGACCGCCCCGACGTGATGGCCATGTTCACCGTCACGCTGCGCGCCGACAAACAAAAATACCCGGTGCTGCTCAGTAACGGCAACCTGGCAGACAGCGGTGAGCTGGAAGACGGTCGCCACTTTGCCACCTGGGTCGATCCGTTCAAAAAGCCCTGCTACCTGTTCGCGCTGGTGGCGGGCCAGCTGGTGGCGCGCGAGCAGCGCATCACCGCACGCAACGGCAAAGAGCATCTGTTGCAGGTGTATGTGCGCCCGGGTGACATGGACAAAACCGAGCACGCCATGGCTTCGCTCATCAACGCCATCATCTGGGACGAAGCGCGCTTTGGCTTGGCGCTGGACCTGGATCGCTTCATGATCGTGGCCACCAGCGACTTCAACATGGGCGCGATGGAAAACAAGGGCCTGAACGTCTTCAACACCAAGTACGTGCTGGCCAATCAGGCCACCGCCACCGATGTGGACTTTGCCAACATCGAGAGCGTGGTCGGGCACGAATACTTTCACAACTGGACGGGCGACCGCATCACCTGCCGCGACTGGTTCCAGCTGAGCCTGAAAGAAGGCCTGACGGTGTTCCGTGACCAGGAATTCAGCATGGACCTGTGCGCCGACGCATCGGCACGCGCGGTCAAGCGCATCGAAGACGTGCGCGTGCTGCGCACCGCCCAGTTTCCCGAAGACGCGGGCCCCATGGCGCACCCGGTGCGCCCCGACAGTTACATTGAAATCAACAATTTCTACACCGTCACCATTTACGAAAAAGGCGCCGAGGTGGTGCGCATGATGCAAACCCTGGTGGGACGCAGCGGTTTTGCCAAAGGCATCACGCTGTACTTTGCCCGCCACGACGGCCACGCCGTGACCTGTGACGACTTCGCGCAAGCCATTGCCGACGCCAACCCCGACTCGGCCCTGGTCAAATTGCTGCCACAGTTCAAGCGCTGGTACAGCCAGGCGGGCACCCCGCGGGTGGCAGCCAGTGGCCTGTACGACGCGCTGGCCAAGACCTACACCCTGACCTTTGCACAAAGCTGCGCGCCCACACCCGGCCAGGACAGCAAAGAGCCGTTCGTCATCCCGATCCATCTGGGCCTGGTCGGCGCGCACAGCGGCGCTGCCTTGCCCCTGCAATTGCAGGGTGCGCTGGTAGGGGCGAACGACAGCCATCTGTTCGTCATGACGCAGGCCACTGAATCCGTCACCTTTGAGAACGTGGCAGAAGAGCCTGTGCCCTCCATCCTGCGTGGCTTCAGCGCCCCGGTCATTCTGGACTTCGACTACACCGACGCGCAGTTGCTGATCCTGCTGGCCAACGACCCCGACCCCTTCAATCGCTGGGAGGCCGGGCAACGCCTGGCCTTGCGAAGCGCTATGGCTTCAATAGCTGCTGATGCAATCACCACAGGGGCAGATGGCCTGGATGACGCCTACATCGCGGCCATGCGCTCGGTGCTGCGCCACCCCACGCTGGACGCAGCGTTCAAAGAACTGGTGCTGACGCTGCCGTCTGAGACCTACATCGCCGAACAACTCGATGAGGTGAACCCGCAGCGCATCCACGCCGTACGTGAGGCCATGCGCGCGCAACTGGCCAGCGAACTCGCTGCAGACTGGCAGTGGGCCTTTGATGCGCACAGCAACAACGGCGGCTACCGCCCCGACACCTTGTCCAGCGGCCGCCGCGCGCTGGCTGGCTTGGCGCTGTCCATGCTTTGCCTGGATGCTCTGCAAACCGGCGACACGGTCTGGCCTGGCAAGGCTTACCAACGCTTCAAGGACGCTGACAACATGACGGACCGTTTCGCCGCCCTGAGTGCACTGGTGCACAGTGGTCACGCCCTGGCCAAACCGGCGCTGGAACGCTTCCATGCGATGTTCAAGGCCGAAGAACTGGTGCTGGACAAATGGTTTGCGCTGCAAGCCGGAGCGACCGACCGCGCCGGGCACGTGCTGCCAGCCGTGCGGGCGCTGATGAAGCACCCCGACTTCAACCTGAAGAACCCGAACCGCGCGCGCAGCGTGATCTTCAGCTATTGCAGCGCCAACCCGGGTGCTTTCCACCGCGCCGATGCCGCAGGCTACGTGTTCTGGGCCGACCAGGTACTGGCGCTGGATGCCATCAACCCGCAAGTGGCGGCGCGACTGGCGCGTGCGCTGGACCGTTGGAAAAAACTGACCGAGCCCTACCGCAACGCTGCGCAGGAAGCCCTCAAACGTGTCGCCGCCAAGGCTGATCTGAGCAACGACGTGCGCGAGGTGGTCAGCCGCGCGCTGGCCGATTAACCTTTACCAAGGACACCCATGAAACGCATTTCCCTGACCCGCTACCTGGTTGAACAACAACGCCTGAAAGGCCACATTCCGTCGCAACTGCGTCTGCTGCTGGAGGTGGTGGCGCGCGCCTGCAAGCGCATCAGCCAATCCGTCAACAAGGGCGCGCTGGGCGACGTGATGGGCAGCGCTGGCAGCGAAAACGTGCAGGGCGAGATGCAGAAAAAGCTCGACATCATTGCCAACGAGGTGCTCATCGAAGCCAACGAATGGGGTGGCCACCTGGCGGCCATGGCATCCGAGGAAATGGAGGGTATTTACGTGGTGCCCAACCGCTACCCGCAAGGCGAATACCTGCTGATGTTTGACCCGCTGGATGGTTCTTCCAACATTGATGTGAACGTGAGCATCGGCACCATCTTCAGCGTGCTGCACAAGCCTGAAGGCAGTGGCGTGTCGGAGCAGGATTTTCTGCAAGCCGGCACCAAGCAGGTGGCCGCTGGCTACTGCGTTTTCGGCCCGCAAACCACGCTGGTGCTAACCGTGGGCGACGGCGTGACGGTATTCACGCTGGACCGCGAACAGGGCTCGTTCATCCTGACCGAAGAAAACCTGAAGGTGCCAGAAGACACCCGGGAATTTGCCATCAACATGAGCAATCAGCGCCATTGGGCGGAACCGGCACAACGCTATGTGAGCGAATGCCTGCAGGGCAAGGACGGCCCGCGCGGCAAAGACTTCAATATGCGCTGGGTCGGGAGCATGGTGGCCGACGTGCATCGCATCCTGAGCCGTGGCGGCGTGTTCATGTACCCGTGGGACCGGCGCGAACCCGGCAAACCAGGCAAGTTGCGCCTGATGTACGAGGCCAACCCCATGAGCTGGTTGATCGAACAGGCCGGCGGCTCTGCCAGCGATGGCACACAGCGCATCATGGACATCGTGCCCACGCAACTGCACCAGCGTGTGGCTGTTTTCATGGGCTCCAAAAACGAAGTTGAGCGCCTGACGCGCTACCACAGCGGCGCCTGAACGGCCCGTTCGGGCCACTTTTGTGGGTTGAGCTGACGGCGCGCATCGCTTGCCTGGCTGTGCTTTGGCGCGCACGCATGGGCCGCTGGCCGCAGGCGGGGCCGTGCTTTGGGGGTTTTGTTAAAAAACACTACTGCTAGTGTTTCTACCAAGAACAAGACACCATATATAGTGTTAACCTTCGCTGCCAGACGTTGGGCAGCGACGCGTCAACACCATCCATCATCGCCCCTGAGTACGTCTTTTCAAGAGAGGAAATCCATGCAAAATTCTGCCACTGTGACCGCTTCCAACGTGCCGCGCTGGGCAGTCCCTACAGGTGCCGCTGCGGCTGTGTCCACCAGCGCAGACAGCCTGGCTCAGTACCAGATCATCCGTCGCAATGGCGCTGTGGTGCCGTTTGAGCCCAACAAGATTGCCGTTGCATTGATGAAGGCGTTTTTGGCGGTGCACGGCACGCAAGGTGCAGCGTCTGCCAGCGTGCGTGAAGTGGTTGAAGAACTCACGCAAACCGTGGTGCGTGCACTGATGCGCTCGCGTCCATCGGGGGGCACCTTTCACATTGAAGACGTGCAAGACCAGGTAGAGTTGGGCCTGATGCGGGGTGGTCATCATGAAATCGCACGCGCCTACGTGTTGTACCGCGAGCAACGTGCGCAGGAACGCAGCCGCAAGGTGGTCTCTGAAAGTGCTGCCACGCCCCCGTTGCACGTGACGCAGGGCGGTCAGCGCATCCCACTGGATATGGCACGTTTGTCCGGCATCATGGCCAGCGCCTGCCATGGTCTGGGTGCAGACGTCGCCCCCGCGCCGATCCTGGCGGAAACGCTGCGCAACCTGTACGACGGCATTCCCATGGGAGAGGTCTACAAGGCAGCGGTCTTGTCCGCGCGCACCCTGATCGAAAAAGACCCCAACTACACCTACGCGACGGCCCGGCTGCTGTTTCACACCATCTGCGCCGAGGTACTGGGGCAGGACGTGACACAGGCTGACATGGCACAAGCCTATGTTGACTATTTTCCGCAAGCGATGGCCCGCGGTGTCGAACACGAACTGCTGGACAGCCGCCTGCTACAGTTTGACCTGCCACGCCTGGCTCTAGCGCTCAAGGCAGAACGAGATATACAGTTTGACTACCTGGGGCTGCAAACACTGTACGACCGCTACTTTTTGCATGTAGGCAAGACGCGCATCGAACTGCCTCAAATCTTTTTCATGCGCGTGGCGATGGGCCTGGCGCTGAACGAAATTGACCGTGAGGCGCGTGCCATCGAGTTTTACGAGGTGTTGTCCAGCTTTGACTTCATGTCAAGCACGCCTACGCTGTTCAACAGCGGCACGCTACGTTCGCAGTTGTCGAGTTGCTATCTGACCACTGTGCCCGACGATCTGGACGGCATCTACGAAGCCATCAAGGAAAACGCCTTGCTGTCCAAGTATGCGGGCGGGCTGGGCAATGATTGGAGCCAGGTGCGCGCGCTGGGCGCTCACATCAAAGGCACCAACGGTGAATCGCAAGGCGTGGTGCCCTTCCTCAAGGTGGTCAATGACACGGCGGTTGCCGTGAACCAGGGTGGTAAGCGCAAGGGTGCGGTGTGCACCTATCTGGAAACGTGGCATCTGGACATCGAGGAATTTCTGGAGCTGCGCAAAAACACCGGCGACGACCGCCGCCGCACGCACGACATGAACACCGCCAACTGGGTTCCGGATCTGTTCATGCGCCGCGTGATGGAAAAAGGACAGTGGACACTTTTCTCCCCAGACAGCGTGCCCGACCTGCACGATAAATTTGGCACTGCGTTCGAACAGGCTTATGTGGCCTACGAAGCCCAAGCCGCACGCGGTGAAATCAACCCGTTCAAGACTGTGGCGGCAACCGACCTGTGGCGCAAGATGTTGACCATGTTGTTTGAAACCGGGCATCCGTGGATCACGTTCAAGGACGCCTGCAATGTGCGCTCGCCGCAGCAGCATGTGGGGGTGGTGCACTCCAGCAACCTGTGCACCGAAATCACGCTCAACACCAGCAAGACCGAAACGGCGGTGTGCAACCTGGGTTCGGTCAACCTGTTGCGCCACCTCAAAGACGGCGGCATCGATCACGCCAAGCTGCAAAAGACCATCACCACGGCCATGCGCATGCTCGACAACGTCATCGACATCAATTACTACGCGGTTAAAAAGGCACGCGACTCCAACATGCGCCATCGTCCGGTCGGGCTGGGTCTGATGGCTTTTCAGGACTGCCTGTATGAGCTGCGCATTCCCTACGCCAGCGACGCGGCCGTGGCTTTTGCCGACGAATCGATGGAGGCCACCTGCTACTACGCCTACCAGGCTTCCACCGAACTGGCACGAGAGCGTGGTCGCTACAGCAGTTACCGTGGATCGCTGTGGGACCAAGGCGTGTTGCCACAAGACACGCTGGACCTGCTGACGCGCGAGCGCGGTGGCTATGTGGAGGTGGACCGCTCAAGCAAGCTCGACTGGGACGCCTTGCGCGGACAGATCGCAGCGCACGGCATGCGCAACTCCAACTGCGTCGCCATTGCTCCCACCGCCACCATTTCCAACATTATTGGCGTCGATGCCTCCATCGAACCGTGCTTTGGCAACCTGTCGGTCAAGTCCAATTTGTCTGGGGAGTTCACCATCATCAACACTTACCTGGTGCGCGACCTCAAGCGCTTGGGGCTGTGGGATGACGTGATGGTGATGGACCTCAAACATTTTGACGGCTCATTGCAGCCCATTGACCGCGTACCGGCCGACATCAAAGCGCTTTATGCTACAGCTTTTGAAGTAGAAACACGTTGGCTGGTGGAGGCTGCAGCACGGCGCCAGAAGTGGATCGACCAGGGGCAGTCACTCAACATCTACATGGCAGGTGCCTCGGGCAAGAAGCTTGACGACACCTACAAACTGGCTTGGTTGCGCGGGCTCAAGACCACCTACTACCTGCGTACCCAGTCGGCCACGCACGCAGAAAAATCCACGGTGACTGCAGGTCGCCTTAACGCGGTGGCATCCGGTGGTACCACCCACACAGGTGGCATGAGCGCACTCGACGCAGCTGCTGCTGCCGCACGTGAACAGCTGTCTGCCATGCCTGCCACTGACATCAAATTTTGCGGTGTGGATGACCCCACCTGCGAATCGTGTCAGTGATTGACGCGTGCAGGGAAATGATGCTGTGCTGATGCGCAACACTGCAAGGCACTTCATCATTTCTGACGCAAAAAAGTCTTTCAATTTTTTTCATAGCACCTCATAATTCGCGCATCGGAAAATACTATGTTGACCTGGGACGACGAAGCCTCATCCACTGCCAGTTTGCTTTCCCTTCACAGCTTGCCAGCAACCCCACTGGCCGAGCGCAGCGCCAACCTCTCTGCACTTTCTGCACCTGCCACTTCCGAGGCATTACGCACTATCCGTCAATCTCCCATTGCCAATGCGGCCAAAGTTGTCGCGCCGTCATCGCGCCGTGTCAACGCAGCAGACAAGCGCATCATCAACGGCAAGACCGATGTCAATCAACTGGTGCCCTTCAAGTACAAGTGGGCGTGGGAAAAATACCTTTCCAGTTGTGCCAACCACTGGATGCCGCAAGAAGTCAACATGACACGCGACATCGCCCTTTGGAAGAACCCGCAAGGCTTGACCGAAGACGAGCGGCGCATTGTCAAACGCAATCTTGGTTTTTTTGTGACCGCAGATTCACTGGCCGCCAACAACATCGTGCTGGGTACCTACCGTCATATCACAGCGCCGGAGTGCCGCCAATTTTTGCTGCGCCAGGCGTTTGAAGAAGCCATCCATACGCATGCTTACCAGTACATCGTCGAATCTCTGGGGCTTGATGAAGGTGAGATCTTTAGCGCTTACCATGAGGTGACTTCGATCCGCGACAAAGACGAATTTTTGTTGCCATTCATCGAAGCCATCATGGACCCGGCTTTTCACACTGGCACCCCCGAGGCTGACCAGACGTTATTGAAGTCGCTGATTGTGTTTGCCTGCCTGATGGAGGGCTTGTTCTTCTATGTCGGCTTTACCCAGATCCTGGCGCTGGGCCGGCAAAACAAGATGACGGGTGCAGCCGAGCAGTACCAATACATCCTGCGCGACGAATCGATGCACTGCAACTTTGGCATTGACCTCATCAACCAGCTGAAGTTAGAAAACCCGTTACTGTGGACGCCAGCTTTTAAAGCCGAAATCAAGTCTTTGTTTGAAACCGCCGTAGACCTGGAATACCGCTATGCCGAAGACACCATGCCGCGGGGGGTGCTTGGCATGAATGCCTCCATGTTCAAGGGTTACCTGCGCTATATCGCCAATCGCCGCGCCACGCAGATTGGCTTGGACGCGTTGTTCCCCAATGAAGAAAACCCGTTTCCGTGGATGAGCGAAATGATCGACCTCAAGAAAGAACGCAATTTTTTTGAGACCCGCGTCATTGAGTACCAGTCCGGTGGTGCCCTGTCATGGGACTAACGATTGATGCTGATCCACCAAATAAACGCACAGTGCATCTGTCTGCGCAAGCAGCCTGCGCCACTGGGCAACCCCATTCAAGGTGCTGGGCAGATTCCCAACAACTTGAATCGCTTGTGGCACGCTCATGTGCACCAAGTGCTCTTAGCACCTTGATCAAGGAGATTTGAATGGCAACTGCAAAAAAACCCGCTGCTAAAAAAGCGGCACCCGCTAAGAAAGTAGCTCCGGCAAAGAAGGCAGCACCGGCGAAGAAGGCTCCTGCCAAAAAGGCAGCGCCCGCCAAAAAAGCCGCTCCGGCGAAAAAAGCCGCTCCGGCGAAAAAAGCTGCTCCGGCCAAAAAAGCTGCTCCGGCCAAAAAAGCTGCTCCGGCCAAAAAAGCTGCTCCAGCAAAGAAAGCCCCAGCGAAAAAAGCTGCTCCGGCGAAGAAGGCTCCTGCTAAAAAAGCAGCGCCCGCCAAGAAGGCTGCTCCAGCAAAGAAAGCGTCTGCCAAAAAAGCTGCAGCTAAGAAAGCGGCTCCCGCCAAAAAGGCTCCTGCGAAAAAAGCAGCTGCCAAAAAGGTGTCACCCAAAAAGCCCGCTGCCAAAGCGCCTGCTGCCAAAGCGCCTGCTGCCAAGCCTGCCCCGGCTGCACAGACCAAGCTCAACCCTCAGGCTGCCTGGCCTTTCCCGACCGGCGTCAAGCCCTGAGCGTTGCAGATTTTTACAGTCTGCGCCAAGCCTGCTGCCGAAGGGCAGCAGGCTTTTTTTCAGGGATAAAAAATACGTACCCGATAGCCGACCACCGGCGACGCAGCGACAGGCAACGTCAACGCCAGAGGTGCACTGACACGCCATTCGGCTCGAGGCAACAGGGTCTTGACGCCTGGGTCAAGTTCACCCGCAGAAAACACGCGACGCACGACCGTGCGATCCGGTAGATCGGTCAACGTCAATTCAATACTGGGCACCGCCAGCGGCAGTTCCGCAGTATTTTTAAGCACGCAGCTCAGAAGAAAACGTCCGTCGCCAAGTTGACTGAACGTTGCAGCGTCGATCAGCACAGCATCGATGCGCTGTACCGGTTCCAGCTTGCACCCGATCACGTCGCATGCCACTGTCAGTGCTGGTTCAAATTCTGGCCATCGCGCCGCCAAGACATGACGTTGCTGATAAACCCCCTGGGCAAGCAGCAAGCCAGCCAGTAAGGTGGCCAGCACAAGCAGCAGCGCGCGAACCCACGGACGCCGCCACCGGTCTGCCCGGCTGGCATCGCGCAAGAACGATATATCGGCCAGCAATGGATCCGCCTCATGGGCCACTGCTGCCAGAGCAGGCTCCGGGTCTGCGTCTGGTTCCGGGGCGATCGCTGACTCACGCAGGGGACCCATCATCGGGGGCGCATCGTTGGAAAAACTGTCTTTGGCGAGAGGTGGCACTCCCGTGGACGACGCAGACTTCAGCGGTGCTGCTTCTGCCTGGGCTGTTGTTTGTACCTGCGCCTGCACCTCAGTCTGATCGTCTGCCAGCGTTTCCTCTGAGATACCTGTCGGCGTATCGACTACGACAGTCGCACCCGGGTGTACCACGCCTTCAGTCGATTTGTCTGGTGGCAGAGCAAGATCAGGCAGGGTCTCGTCAACCGGCGGGGACTGCGCCGCTGGCAACGACACCTGTTCGCTCTGCACCAGATGCTGTGTGGCGTCAAAAATGTCACCGCACTGACCACACTTGACCCAGCCCTGGGAGATGCGCAACTGATCTGGCACCACACGGTAGATCGTGCTGCAAGCCGGGCAACGGGTCAACAAACTCATGGGGTGTTCAGATGTTGCCCGTCAAAGCAAGGGCCCGTCAGGCGCGTTGCGCGGTCATCAAAATCCAGCCGTCTTCGGTGTCCGCCACCGCCAGACGACAGTAGGGGGCATAGGCTTGTTGCAGCTCGGCAGCCTGGCGCTCCAGAATGCCTGCCAACACCAGATGCCCGTGCAGTGCCACATGCGACCACAACAACGGCGCCAGCACTTTCAGGGGTGTTGCCAGAATATTGGCCAGCACGGTCTGATACGCTGCTTGGGCCAGATCCGGTCGGCCGGTCTGCATATTCACATGGTTGGCCTGCGCATTCAAAACGGCAGAAGACACTGCCGCATCGTCGATATCCACCGCGTCCACCTGTTGCGCGCCGAATTTGGCCGCACCAATGGCCAGAATGCCCGAACCACAACCGTAGTCCAGCACACGCCCTAGCGCAGCGCTGCTGCCGTGACGCGCGATCCAACGCAAACACATGCGTGTGGTCGGGTGGGTACCGGTGCCAAAAGCCAGCCCAGGGTCGAGCCGGATCACCACCTGCGCTGCGGCTGGCGGCTCATGGCAGGTGGGAACAATCCAGAACTCTGGCGTGACCTGCACCGGTGCAAATTGCGACTGGGTCAGTCGCACCCAATCCTGTTCTGGCACCGGTTGTGTTCCCAACACCTCGCAGCCAATAAAAAAATCTTGTGCCTGCAACACCTCCAGGGCGTGCTGCGCTTGCTCACTTTTTTCAAACAAGGCGGTCAGGCGAGAGCGCTGCCAGCCCTCTTTGGGCAGTGGCATACCCGGCTCGCCAAACAACGCTTGCTCGGCGTCGGTCTGTGCGTCGGCGTCTTCCACGCTGACACTCAATGCGTCGAGCTCTTGCAACGCGTCGCTCACGGTTTCGACCAGCCGCTCGGGGCTCATCAGGCGCAATTCAAACATGGTAATCAAAGTTTGCTAGCGGGCGTGATCAGCCAGCCAGCTTTCAAGGTAATGGATATTGGCACCACCTTCCATGAACTTGGCGTCCACCATCAACTCACGGTGCAGCGCCAGGTTGGAATGGATGCCTTCGATGACCGTCTCTCCCAAGGCGGTACGCATACGCGCCAACGCCTGCTCACGCGTATCCCCGTGCACGATGATTTTGCCGATCATCGAGTCGTAATTGGGTGGCACAAAGTAGTTTGTGTAGATGTGAGAATCGACCCGCACCCCCGGGCCACCGGGCGGGTGCCACATGGTGATGCGCCCCGGTGACGGAATGCACTTGAAGGCATCTTCGGCGTTCAGTCGGCACTCTATGGCGTGCCCCCTGATCTGGATCTGGCGTTGTGAAAACGGCAACTTTTCGCCCGCTGCCACCATGATCTGTGTCTTGACAATATCAATACCGGTGGTCAGCTCCGTGACCGGATGCTCCACCTGCACCCGCGTGTTCATCTCGATAAAGTAAAACTCGCCGTCTTCGTACAAAAATTCGAACGTGCCTGCACCCCGGTAGCCAATGCGCTTGCAAGCGGCCACACAGCGATCCCCTACACGGTCAATCAATTTGCGCAAAATGCCGGGCGCGGGTGCTTCCTCGATCACCTTCTGGTGGCGGCGTTGCATGGAGCAGTCGCGCTCGCCCAAATAGACCGCATTCTTGTATTTGTCAGCAAGAATCTGAATTTCGATGTGGCGTGGGTTTTGCAAGAATTTTTCCAGATAGACGGCCGGGTTGTTGAACGCCGCCCCAGCCTCGCTTTTGGTCATCGCTACGGCGTTGATCAACGCGGCTTCGGTGTGCACCACGCGCATGCCGCGTCCGCCACCGCCGCCCGCAGCCTTGATGATGACCGGGTAGCCAATCGACTTGGCGATGCGTCGCACCTGCGCTGGGTCGTCAGGCAATTCACCCTCAGAACCAGGCACGCAGGGCACCCCTGCCTTGATCATGGCCTGCTTGGCCGACACCTTGTCGCCCATGATGCGGATCGACTCGGGCGTGGGGCCAATGAACTGGAAGCCACTGCGCTCCACCCGCTCGGCAAAGTCCGCGTTTTCACTCAGAAAACCGTAGCCCGGATGGATCGCCTCCGCGTCGGTCACCTCGGCGGCTGAGATGATGGCTGGCATATTCAGGTAACTCAGGGCCGACGCGGCCGGCCCGATGCACACGGCCTCTTCTGCCAACTTGACGTATTTGGCGTCACGATCGGCTTCGGAATACACCATCACCGCCCTGACACCCAGTTCACGGCACGCGCGCTGGATGCGCAACGCAATTTCGCCCCGGTTGGCGACCAGTATCTTTTTGAACATGCGATTCGCCCTGGCCTTAGTCGATGATGAACAGCGGCTGGCCGTATTCCACCGCCTGCCCGTTCTCGGCCAGAATTTTGCGTACCTTGCCAGCCTTATCGGCCTCAATCTCGTTCAAAATCTTCATCGCCTCGATGATGCACAGCGTCTGGCCTTCGGCCACCGTGTCACCCAACTCGACAAACGATTTCGCGCCTGGCGAGGCAGCGCGGTAAAAAGTGCCCACCATCGGCGACTTGGTGACATGGCCGGTATCGGCTGCCAGCGTGGTAGCCGCATCAGCCACCGGCGTCGCTGCCACAGGTATGATCGGAGCTGGCGCAGATGCCAGGGCGGTTTGCGCAGTCGTGTAGTGCGGTGCGGCAGTGGCACTGGCTTTGACGATCCGAACTTTGCCTTCAGCTTCGGTGATTTCCAGTTCGGAAACGTTTGACTCTGACACCAGATCAATCAGGGTTTTCAGTTTTCTCAAGTCCATAGCGGGTTCTCCAACGTGATGTCCAAAAAAGAGAACTTCTGCGAAATTTCAGCAACTGGTTCTATTTTTCAGATAATTTAATCTAATTAACCTTATTTTAATCCAAAAAGTCTATCAAACTGCTGCCGCCAACTGCCGGTCGATACCTTGCAAATCGACACTGGAAAGCTTGCCGAGCTTGCGATAGACGAGTGCTCCAGATGCGTCAAACACCACTGAAAACGGCAAACCTCCATTCAGGTTACCCAGCGAACGTCCCAACTCAATTCCACCAAAGCCAGCCAAGGCGACGGGAAAGGAAAGCGGACGCTGACCTAAAAACCGTGCCACAGGCGCCATCTGATCTACCGCCAAACCAATCACTTGCCAACCGTTAGCTTTATTTTGACGGAAAAAGGCATCCAGAAGCGGCAATTCCTCAACACAAGGCGGGCACCAGGTGGCCCAAAAATTTACCAGCAACGGCTTGCCGCGAAACAGCGCCATCGACAAAGTGGATTCGTCGAGCTGCTTGAATTGCTGTCGCCAGAAATCTGCCTCAGTGGCCGACAAGGCGGCCGATTGCCGACTTGACCGCCGCCACGCAAGGCCTGCCCCCACACCTGCCAGCATCAAGCCCCCGGCGACGGCCAAACAACCTCGACGCGAGCGATAGGATGCCATGGAATTCATGCCTCCTGTAGCATCAACCGGCGCAACGCCTGCGCATCGCCGCGTGGCGCGCGCCCAGACGCATCGGGCTTGAGCGCGCCACGCACGTCATCATGGTCATACAGCATCAGGTGCACGCCCACGTCTTCGTTCAACGGTGCGCAAAACGCGTGCACGCTCAAGCTATCCACCGGGTGCCCGTGCAATCCCCGTGCACTGTGCACGGTGTAGGCAATTTTTTGGTCAATCAAGGCTATCTCCGCTGATTTGCTGTCATCACAAAACAATTCGAGGTGAATATCCGACAAATGTGTGGCTGTTCCCCGCCACACCGCCCCGCACAGATGCGGCCGAAATTCCGCCAGTCGCTCCATCCACTGTAGCGCCAGGGTGCGCAGCGCGTGCAGTTCACCGGGCTGCGTGTCACCGCAAAACGTGGCCAGGTAGTCTATCACTGCGAGTTCCAGTTGCGCATTGTCTGGCAATGCCCGCGTGTGACCCAGCCCTAGCGCACGCGCGGCACGCTGCTTGGCGGGGCCATAACCCAGCCCTTCTTCCACCACCAAGCGCGCCGCCTGGGCGGCAATTTCATCTTTCAGATCACTCATTGCAAAGATTTTGCCTTGTTTCTCTAAAATGCTTTCATGCACATTCATATTCTGGGTATTTGCGGCACTTTTATGGGCGGCTTGGCCGCATTGGCACGCGAGGCCGGTCACAAGGTGACCGGCTGCGACGCGGGTGTGTATCCCCCCATGAGCGACCAGTTGCGCGCGCTGGGCATTGACCTGATCGAAGGGTTTGGTGCGGATCAATTGGCGTTGCAACCGGATGTGTATGTGGTGGGCAACGTGGTCAGCCGCGCGCATCTGGCCGACGGCAGCGCCAAATTCCCGTTGATGGAGGCCATTCTGGACGCCGGTGTGCCCTATACCAGCGGCCCGCAATGGCTGGCTGAACACATTTTGCAGGGCCGTCATGTGGTGGCCATCGCCGGCACGCACGGCAAAACCACCACCACCGCCATGACCAGCTGGATTTTGGAGGCCGCTGGGCTGCAGCCGGGTTTTTTGGTGGGCGGCGTGCCGCTGAACTTTGGCGTGTCGGCCCGGTTGGGGCAGGGCCGCGCTTTTGTGATCGAAGCCGACGAGTACGACACGGCATTTTTTGACAAGCGCAGCAAATTTGTGCACTACCGCCCACGCACTGCCGTGCTGAACAACCTGGAGTTTGACCACGCCGACATCTTTGACGATCTGGCGGCCATCGAGCGCCAGTTTCACCATTTGGTGCGTACCGTACCTGGCAAAGGCCCACATGGCAGCGGCCGCGTGATCGTCAACGGGCTGGAAGAGTCGCTGGTGCGCGTGCTGCACATGGGGTGTTGGAGCGAGGTGCGCAGCTTTGGCGCGGCGGTCAGTGACTTTGCGGCGGTTGGTGAGGCCCACGACTTTGACGTGCTGCACCAAGGGCAACGCGTGGGGCACGTGCGCTGGAATCTGACGGGACAGCACAACCAGCTCAACGCCTTGGCCGCCATCGCTGCGGCCGACCATCTGGGCGTGGCGCCGTCGGTAGCGGCGCAGGCGCTGGCCAGTTTTGACAACGTCAAGCGCCGCATGGAAAACCGTGGCACGGTGGCAGGCATCACGGTGTATGACGACTTTGCGCACCACCCCACCGCCATCCGCACCACGCTGGACGGCCTGCGCCGCACGCTCAAGGCCGGGGAGCGCATTCTGGCGGTGTTCGAGCCGCGCTCCAACACCATGAAGCTGGGCACCATGAAGGCGCAATTGCCCTGGAGTCTGGAAAGTGCCGACCTGTCGTTTTGCCACAGCGCCGGGCTGGGCTGGGATGCGGCGCAAGCGCTGGCACCCATGGGCGACAAGGCGCAGGTGTTTGACCAGCTCGACGCGTTGGTGAACGCTGTCACGCGCGCTGCCCGCGCGGGTGACCACATCGTCTGCATGAGCAACGGCGGCTTTGGCGGGGTGCACGCCAAGCTGCTACAGGCACTACAACAAAAATAGCTGCTTGCGCTTGCTGCACAAGCGCTAGCAGCATATTTATTTTGTAAAAAATCAGGGCTTGTTGACCCAGAACCCCAGCCCCGCGCCCAGTAGCTTGCCGGTGGCGGCAAAGTCCAGCTAGCTCTTGCCAGCGGTGTAGTCCAACAGCGCCGTGCCGCCCTGGCCGTCCAGACTGGGGGAATAAAAGTACCACCTGCTCAGCGGGTTGTCCCAGGCCCACAGGGTGACCAGGTTGATTGCGGCGGGCACGGTGGTTTTGGCTTTGGCGCTGACGTTTACCCAGAAGCCTTCGCCCGGGTTGATGGCGCTGCGGTAGCGTGGTCTTTTTCTTTGGTTCCTCAGTACAAATCCATCTTGACAGATCGAACAGCGGTTTTCATGCCTGAATCGACCGTGGCAACAGGTAAATCCATGGATTCGGCCAGCGCGATATAAATCGAGTCGTAGGCTTGCGCGTGAAAACGCATGGCGTTTTGGTACATCGACAGCGCACCATCCATGCGCATATCAACGTCAATGCCCAAATCTACCAGCAGTCGCATGAATTCCTGTGCATCCTCATCGTGCACCCGTCTGGAGCGCACGCCCTTGGCGCAGCCGGCAGCGATTTCGGCAAAAAAAATCCACGGCACCACGGCGCGGGTACGGCCGCTGCCTATTTCACCGATCAGTTTCAGCGCTTGGCTTTGTAAACCCGCTGTGGTCGGCATGATGGCTTCGAGCAGATAGCCCGAATCCACAACGACGCGCTGATCAGACATCACGCAGCGCCCGGATGACACCTGTTGCGCCGTTGCGCTTGGATGGCTTCATTTTGTTGGCCAGTTCGGCCATTGCCAGAGCGGCCGCTTGCGCCTTGTATGCATCAAAGGGGGCTACGCCAAAAATGCGCACTGTAGCCACGGCCTGACCGCGTTTGGTCAGGCTGAACGACTGTCCCTGTTGCGCCAAGTGCGAGAGTCCTCGCTTGGCTTCAGTCATGGATACGTTCTGCATGTTTCACCCCGCCTGGTTGAAAGCCGAATTGTAAAATCACTCGAGTGGGCGTGTCTGCGAATGAGGAATCATCTTGGATGGTCCCCGCTGCGAGTCTGCCATGAACATGAAGTTGCGCCAGAGACTTTATTGGCTGAACTGCGGCCACGGGTTGAAAAACAATCTGCGGAACTTGACAATACTACTTTTTTAGTAGCTTCTAGCGCTTGCTGCACAAGCGCTAGAAGCCAATTTGTCTTAGAAAAAATCAGGGCCTGTTGACCCAGAACCCCATGCCCGCGCCCAGCAGCTTGCCGGTGGCGGCAAAGTCAAGGTAGCCCTTGCCGGCGGCGTAGTCCAACAGCGCCGTGCCGCCCTGACCGTCCAGGCTAGGGGAATAAAAGTACCACTTGCGTTGTCGGCCGTGGCCATCAGGTTCCAGCCGGTCAGCAACTGGCTGTCCCCCAGGTAAAACGGCGCACCAGAAAACGCGGGCACGGTCGTTTTGGCTTTGGCACGCTAAACCAGAACCAAACCACTGTGAATGAAAGCCTCTGCAATGTCAGCGTACAAGTTCATCAATTCAACCGAACGTGTCGTGTCCATCATGGCAACAAGGTGACCATTGGGCTCTTTGACAATATCAATCAACAAAAAACCATGCAGCGGGTCAAATGCATAGATGAGAAAAGTGTCACTGGTTTTTTTGCCTTGCCGCTTTGCTG
>Ga0100377_1000029_pt1 | contig 106349 bp, 85 predicted proteins | sample CryGeymeta201501_FD_83664 | JGI IMG/M metagenome (GOLD analysis project Ga0100377, IMG submission 83664) | Groundwater microbial communities from Crystal Geyser aquifers in Utah, USA - Crystal Geyser metaG 2015-01 | ecosystem: Environmental > Aquatic > Deep subsurface > Groundwater | place... | reverse complement strand
CTCACGCCGCCCAAGTGACGCCTACTCAACCCCGTCGTCCACCACGCGCCAAGCGGGGCCCGCACCCGTGCGCCAAATTGTAGCAACTGTCCGGCTGAAGACGCGGGATCTGATCGGTGCCGTACTTGCTGACCTTCGGCGTGTGCTCGTTGGGCGAGCGCGCGGTCGCCGCGGCCGGAGCGGCGGAGCTCGCGAAGATGCTGTGGAGCCTGCACTATATGGTGGGGGCCTTGTTGGCCGTCGGCCTGCGAACGCCGCTTCGCCAAGCCTTCTCGCTCGACGACCACCTCCTGGGCGACGTCGCGGGCGTCGCCGTCGACGCCGCCACCATCGGCGCGCTCGCCGCGATCGAGGTGTCCGCGATCTGGAGCCACCTCGGGCTGCTGGTAGCGCTCGTCGCCGTGGGGGGCTTCGCGACCCTCGGAGCGACGCTGTGGCTCTCCAGGCGCGCCTTCGAGCGCGATCGCTTCGAGCACTGCGTGCTGTGGTTTGGCATGTCGACGGGCACGATGCCCGTGGGCCTCGCGCTGCTTCGCCAGATTGATCCCGAGCTTCGCAGCAGCGCGCCCTCGAATGTTGTGCTCGGCTCGGCGGCGTGCACCATCGGCGTCGCCCCCATCGCGCCCGGGTTGCAAGCGTTTGCGGTGTCGGGCTGGTCGTCGACCACCAACGGCAACGCCCCCCTCACCCTCGGCCTGCTCGTCGCCTATGTCGCGTGCGTGCTGGGGCTGTGGTGGTGGGTGGGCGGACTTCGCCTCGGCGACGGCACCTGGGGTCAACGCGCGGCGACAGCTGTCACCGATCGTTGACGGTGCAGTAGCCATCGGCGACGACCCGAAAGCCCACGTAGCTCATTCGGAAGCCCGGCTGAAACCCGGCCCGCCCGGCGCAGCGAAGGTCGACGTCGTCATCGCCGAAGGTGCCGCCGCGAATCACCATCTGCCCCTCGTCGAACACCGAGCCCGTCCACTCGCGAACGCCGCCCGCCATGTCGTACACGCCGTAGGGCGACACGTCGTGCGGGTAGCACCCCACGCGGCTCGGGGCCGGCGGGCCAGGCTTGGAGCGCCGCATATGCGCGAAGGTGGGGTCGAAGTGGTCGCCCCACGGGTAGGTTCGGCCGTCGACACCGCGCGCCGCTTTCTCCCATTCTTCCTCGGTAGGCAGGCGCACCACCCTGCCCTCGACCGCCGAGCGCCAGGCGACGTAGCGCTCGACGTCGTCGCAGCTCACGCCGATGGCAGGCAGGTCCTCGGGCCACCCCGGCGGGAGCCGCCAAGCGCCGTCGTAATAGTCCCAAAATGCCGAGCGACCGCCGAAGAAGCCCATCTCGCCTGGCACGTGGATCTCGGCCTCGTGCACCGGCAACGCGTTGAGGAAGGCGAGCCACTCGCCGCTGGTGACCGCGGTGCGGCGAATGAAGAAGGTCTCTAGCCATGGCTCGCAGCGCTCGACGGACATGCGCGCGAGCGCGTCGCCGCCCATGATGAACGAGCCCGCCGGGACGACCACCCAGCCGTCGCCGACCTGGGCTGGGGTGCCCATTACGACGTGCTCAGCGCGCTGCTCGCCCGCTGCGAGCGCGAGCGGCAGCTGAACCGACACGCGATCGGGGGCGCTGAGCGTGAGCAAATAGCTGCCTGCTTTGAGCGACAGCCCATCCACGGGCAGCGGGTGCTCGGACACGCGCTCGGGGCGGAGCGCGCGCCGCTGCTCGCTCCACACGGCGATGGCGAGCACAGCGTCGGGCGCGTCGACCGTGACCGATAGGCGCGCTGGGGCGTCGAGCAGCGCTTGGTACCGACCGTCGTCGTAGAGCCGTAGGCGGTCCTCGGCGCGATGCGCCTCGGCGCTGCTCAAGCGCTGGCGGGCTTCGGCGAGGCGCACCCACCAGATCTCCGCGAGCACCTCGCGGGCGCGCAGGTCATCGCTGCCGAGCGTCGACGCCTGCAAAGCGGCGCCGAGGGCATGTTCGAGGGCGCGTGCGCGCGCGTCCGACAGCGACTCGACCCGGTCTTCGGCCGCCCACAGCGAGCGCTTGTGGTCCGCGGGGGCCCAGCCAGGCACCTTGGAGCGCTGCAGCACCAGCACCTGCCGCTCCTGCCCGAGCCGGCGTTCAAGTCCGCGCGCAAAGGCCAAGCGCTCGCGCGCCTCGGCGACCAGCGCGTCCGCTTCGGCCTGTCGACGGCCGCGCTCCGCGGTGCCCGTGACGACCGCGTCCAATCGATCGCGAAACTGTGCGGCAGAGGGGCGCTGTGCAGGCGCGCGTGCGAGCGCGTCGGCGAGGAGCTCGCGCAGCGCTGGCTCCAGCGGGGCCGGCGCTTCGGGGGCGTCGAGCGCCTGCCATTTGACGAGGAGCTCGCCCAGCGAAGCGCCCTGTGGCACAGCGCGCATCCGGCGCAGCGCGCACAGCTCCCACGCGATCACGCCAAGGGCGAAGACGTCCCCAGCCGCTGACACCCCACCGCTCGCCAAGAGCTCAGGGGCAGCCCAAGCCGGAGACCCGGTGAACTGCCCAGCGGTGGACGAAGCACCCGACCAATCTAGTAAATACGGGCGACCATCGCCGTCCAATACGATGTTGCCGGGGTGGAGATCGCCGTGCACGACGCCGGCGGCGTGCGCGCCCGCGATGGCGTCTGCGAGCTGGGCCATCGCCAGCAAGCGCTCCTCCAGCGGCCAACAGCTGGGCGAGCTCTGCGCTTCCACGCGTCGCTCGTCGAGCGTGGTGACGGGCGCCAGGCGAAGCTCCAAGCACAGCAGCCCCTGCGCCGCGATGACTCGGTGCACGGGCACGACGGCGGGGTGCTGCAGCCGAGCGGTGAGCTGCGCCTCGGCGAGCAGCGCCTCGCGCGCCTGCGCGCCGCCTTCAGGCCGAGCGATCTTGACGGCGACCTCGCGCTGAAGCACAGGATCGTAGGCGCGATAGACCCAGCCGGTGCCGCCGCGCCCAATGACGCCGCGCGGTACGAAGCCCAGCGACGTGGGGAAGTCCGGCGCGCCAGCGTCGTGAAGCCCCGCTTCGCCCGCGCTCGGCGCCATCATGTCGAGCATCGCCTTGAACGCGTCGTCCACTCTGTGCCCCTTCGTCAGGCCTCGCCTTCGTCCCAGCGCTGCAGCAACCGATGCAGCCACTGCCGCGTAACGCCTAGCTGCTCCGCCGCGCGGGTGCGGCTGCCATCGCACTCGTCGATGGCGCGCGCGACCATCCGGCGCTGCAGGTCGTCGACGGCTTCCTGCAGGCCGAGGCCCTGTGGCAGCGTCGCACCGCTGGCCGCAGCCGACGGAGCGCCGCGCGAGAAGACTTGCTCGGGCAGGATGACCTCGCTCCCCGCTGCCATCGCGTGCGCAATGCCCATGCGAAGCGCGTTCTCGAGCTCGCGCACGTTGCCAGGCCACGCGTGACGCTGCAACGCCTGATTTGCAGCGTCGCTCAGCCGAAGCGCGGGCGCGTTGGGCACCTGACTGAGGGCGCGCAGGAGCAGGTGCTCCGCGAGCGCCGGGGCGTCGTCCAAGCGCTTGCGAAGCGGCGGCACGCGCAGCACGCACGCCGCGAGGCGGTGAAAGAGGTCGTCGCGAAAGCCGTGCTGCGCGGTTGGGTCGTCGAGGTTGCGCAGCGTAGCGGCCACCACCCGGCCGCGAAACTGCAGCTCGCGCTGACCGCCGACCCGCTCGAAGGTGCGCTCTTGGAGCAGCCGCAGCAGCTTGACCTGCGCTCGAGGCGACAGCTCGCCCACCTCGTCCAAGAACAGCGTGCCCTCGCCGACCCGCTCCACGAGCCCCTCGCGCTGGCGGTCTGCCCCCGTAAACGCGCCGCGCTCGTGCCCGAAGAGCGTGCTCTCGGCGAGCTCTTCCGGGATGGCGCCGCAGTTGACGGCGACGAAGGGCGCGGAGGAGCGCGGCGAGAGGTCGTGGAGGGCGCGGGCGACGCCCTCCTTGCCCGAGCCGGTCTCGCCAAGCACGAGCGCGGGCCAAGGCATGGGCGCGAACGCGCGAATCTGCGCGAAGAGCTCGCGCATCACCGGCGAGTCGCCGACCATACCGGGGATGGGCGCGGCGCTCGCGGGACGAGGCGGCGGCTCCGACGGCGAGCCCAAGAAGGGGGCGGCGGCCGTACACAGCGCGACGAGCCGCGCGCGCACTTGCTGCGTGAACAAGCCAGGCCGCTCGGGGTCGCACAAGTAGAGCGCGCCGTGGGCGCCCAGCGGAACGCACCCTACCGAGCGCAGCGCGAAGCCCTGCACGCTGTGCGACGCGAGAAAGCGCGCGTCCACTTGCGCGTCATCGGACCACGCGGGACGCCCACTCGCAGCGACTTGGCCAACGATCGTGGACGAGATCTGCGCGTCGGGCACAACCTCGCTGGCGGCACTTCCAGCGAGCGCTCGAAAGCTGGTGCCGCCATCGCGCCGTTGCGACCACGCGATAGCGAAGACGCTCGGCGCCATCGTCTGCGCGCGCGCCTCCCCCACTACGACGTCCAGCACCGCTGAGGGCGTTCGCGCGGCGACAAGCGCGGGCAGACGTCCTTGCGCCCAAGCGAGGGCCTCGCCGACGCGAAGTACGCGTAGAAAGTCGTCTTCGACGATGCGGCCGAGGCTAGGATCAAGGGAGCGCACGCGCTCGCAGGACTCGGGAAGTGAGATGGGCATGGCAATGACATGCCACGTGGTGCAACATGCGTCAACACAACGGACAAAACGGGCCGGCGATGCTTGGACCTTCATCGGCACGAGTTCTGCACTGTGTTCGCACGGAGGCCAACATGCACCCCATCGTCATCGAGCCGGTTCGCACGCGGGCAGACGTCAACGCGTTCTTGGCCCTGCCTGATCGCGTTCACGCGGACGACCCCAGCTACATCGCCCCACTGCGCCCATGGGTGCGCAGGAGCCTTCGCCCGACGAACCCAGCGCTCAAAGACGCGCAGCTTCAGCTCTTCTTGGCGCGGCGCGGTCACGTCGTCGTCGGGCGCATCTCCGCGCTCGTCGACCCGGTCCACAACCGCCACCACAACGAGCTCGTGTGCTGGTTCGGCTTCTTCGACTTCGAGCCGGACGACGCGGTCGGTCGGGCACTCCTTCACAAAGCCAAGGAACAAGCTCATGCGTGGGGATGCACCACGCTGCGCGGGCAGCGGAACATCAGCCGCATGGACGACCCTGGCATCACGGTCGAGGGCTTTGATCGAGCGCCGCCGATGCTCGCGCCTCACCAACCCCCACGCGTCGCGGCGCTCTTGGAGGCCGAGGGCTTCGTCAAGCACCACGACCTGCTCGCCTACGAGTTCGAGCTGTTCGACAGCGCTGGCGCCCCGACGCCTCTGCCGGAGGGCCTGCGCGTGAAGTCGGCTGAGCTGCGCCTTCCCGGGCTGGAGGTGCGACCGCTGCAACGTCGACACCTGTACGCGGATCTTCGGCGCATCTACGATGTCTTCGACCGATCCTACCGCGACGTCCCGGGGACGGCCCCGCTGACATGGGAGCAGTTCTTAGGTCTTGGGATCGTGATGCTGGGCTTTCTCAACCCCAAGCTGGTGCAGATCGCCACCGTGCACGGGGCGCCGGTCGCCTTCGTGATCTGCATGCCCGAGTTCGCTGAGATCTTGCCCGCAATGGGCAACCGCCTCACCCCGCGTAGCGCGCTCCGCGGTATGCGCTCCGCCCGGCACGTCCGCACCGCCGCGATCAAGCTCATCGGCGTCGTGCCGGAGCACCGCGGCTCGGGCATTCACGCTCGGCTCATCGAGCGGGCGGTGAAGGGCATTCGCGAGGCGGGCTACGGGCGCGTCGACGGCAGCCTGATTGACGAGCGCAACGGCGCCATGCGCGCCGTCGTCGAAGGCGCGGGCATGCACATCTATCGGCGTTACCGCTTCTTCGAGCAGCCTGTGCCCGCAATCGATGGGTAGTGGACGCCCCGAGCCGCGACGATAGGCGCGGTGGCGTGGAGGTCAACATGCCGCAGGTTCGGGTTCAGCTCTTCGCCCAGCTTCGCGAGCTTCGGGGCACCTCGGAGCTTCAGCTCGACGTGGCCGAGGGGGCGACCGCGGCCGAGACCTTCGCCGCGCTCTTCGGCGACACGCCGCTCGCGAAGCTTCCGGTCGGCTTCGCGGTGAACGCCAACTATGTCGAGCCCGCGCATGTGCTGAGCGATGGCGATGACCTCGTGTTCATCCCGCCGATCGGGGGCGGGTAATGGTCGGGCTCACCCGCGACGTCATCGACGTACGCGCGCTCCGAGACGCCGTGGCCGCCGCTGAGCACGGCGCCATCTTGGTCTTCGAGGGCGTCTCGCGCGATCACTTTGACGGCAAGCGCGTCACGGAGCTCTGGTACGAGGCCTACGAAGCGCTCGCTACGGCGCAGCTCGCGGCGCTCGTCGCCGACACCGAGGCCCGTTGGCCTGGCGTTCGAGTAGCCATCGTGCATCGCTTGGGGCTCGTGCCCATCGGAGAAGCGGCGGTGGTCATCGCCGTGAGCGGCGGACACCGCCCCGAGACCTACGACGCGAGCCGCTACGCCCTCGAGGCGCTTAAAGCGCGCGTCCCCATCTGGAAGCAAGAGCGATACGTCGACGGCAGCGCCTGGAAGGCGAACGGCTGAGCTTCACCGGCGGAGACGAGCATTGACTTGAGGGTTGGTGCTTCGCGATGTGACAATCCCTCAGGGAGGTGCGCGCGCATGGTCGCGAGCCCAAAGCGGCAGGATGGTGCTCGCACGGAGCGACAGGGGTGGAGCCTGATCGTTTCGCTGTGGATGCACGCCTTGCTCTTTGCGAGCGTGCCATACTGCAGCTCCATGGCGAGCTCCAGCAAGCCGCCGGTGGAGACGCGCCTCACCCTGTTGCGCCCGCTGAGCGCGTCCCCCGTCGAGCCCGACCCGAACGCGATGGAGCACGCGGCCACTGCGTCGTCGGGCACCACCACAACGGCGGCCGCTGCGCGCGAAGCTGAGGACCGCGCCCGCGCCGACGCCCCCCCCAAGGACGTCGACGGCGCGCGCACGGAGGCCGAGAAGGCGCGCAAGGACCGCTCGCAGCGCGCAACAGACCCCGACAACGCAGCTGAGCGACGCCAGGACAACGACAAGGCGCAGCCCGCGCCGCACAAGGCCGCTGAGCGCGCAAACGAGCCTCGCGAGCCGGTGAACAAGGCGCGCGAACGCGACGCCGCTGCGACGCCTCCGCCCCCCCGCGAGGTCGAGGCCAAGCCCACTCCCGCGTCCGAGCGGCAAGATGAAGCCGACGAGCCCGAACCGGAGGTCGTCGTCGCAGAGGCGGACCGCGAGGACCACGAGAAGTGGCTCGATTTCGTGCGCAACTCCGACGACGCGCTCGACGCGAAGCCCACCAGCGCGGCGCACGTCTCCAATCGAAGCTCGGCCGCGAACATCGAGACACGCGCCCACGCTCGCACGGAGGCGCTCGCGAAGACGCCTACGCCTGACGCGAGCCAGCGCCAGGACCCCGCCGAGCCCACGCTCCACGAGGTGGACGGCACGCCAAGTGACCCCGCCGGCAACCGCCCCTCGCCGACCCCGAGCCACGAGGTCGGCACGGTCGCAGGTGGGGGCGGGCACAAGGCCGTCGGTGAGGCTTCGCGCGCCGCTGGCGCCGCCGGCGTCGAGGTCAACGGCGGACAAGCGGCGCCTCCGGGGGTCGCGTCGGCGCAAGCGGCCGCCCCTTCGACGAGCGCGCCCACCGAGAGCAGCGCCGCAAGCCGCCAGGGTGAGCGCCCCATCCCCCAAGACGACGCGCCGTCGTGGTGGCACCCGACCGCGTTCTTCGCCGCGCCAGCAGCGCAGGCCGACCCCGTCGACGCGTCCCCCACTCCCTCGCCGCCCTCCCCCACGCGCGCTGCGCGCCGGGCGCCCGTCCCCACGACCCAGCCGCTCCGCCAGCGCGGTGGCAACGCGGGTGAGGTCGAGCACGTCGCGGCCGCTGGCGAGCCGCCGTCGGAGCAGCCCGGCGAGGGCGACCCACAGGTCGACGCTGGCGTGTCCGACCCCGTACAGAGCCTGCGCGACGCGCTCGGCTGGGGCGGCATCGACCGAAGCGCCCTCGCCCCTCGCGCGGCCGTCGCCGGCACCAGCTCCGGCACCGGAGAGCCCAACGCCGCGTCCAACGTCGTGTTAAACGACAAGTTCCTCCTCGACGATAACATGTTCATTAACGCCGAGGGGACCGCGCTCGGTGCGTACATTGCGCGCATGGATGACGGCATTCACGACGCGTGGGAGCAGATCGATCTCGCGACCCACGACAAAGGCATCGGCATCACGGGCAACGTGACGGTGTACTTCCGCGTGCAGCCCAGCGGCAAGGTCGCCGATGTGCAGCTCCTCGCGTCATCGGGCAACGCCGCCATCGACCGCAAGGCGCTGCTCGCCATCCCCAAGCGCGTCGAGCGGCGTCCGAACGATGTCGAGCTGGCGGGCGACCTGCACCGCAAGATCACCTTCGTCTACCGGGACGCGATCTCCCTCGGCGGTGGACGATGACGCAGGGCAAGGGCCTTCGCGTGGGCACAGCGCTCGCCATCTCGCTCGGCCTGCACGTCGTCGCGCTGCTGCTGTTCACCATCTGGAACATCGCGGCGTGGCTCTTCACCGTCGACACCACGGGCGACACGATCTCGCTCGTGATCCTGCAGCCGCCCCCCCCCAAGGCCGAGGAAGAGCCCGAGCCCGAGCCCGACGAGGTCGACGGCCAGATCGTCGACGTCGCCCCCCCCATCAAGGAAGAGCGTCCAAAAGACGCCGATTATTTGGCAGAGCACGACCAAGTGGTGCCGGAGGAGATGCGCTCCGAGCGCTACAAGGTGAACCCCGAGGTCATCGCCCCCGCCTACTCCAAAGAGGCGCGTCTAGAGACCGAGGAGCTCGTCGATCTCAACGTGACGGAGCCGAGCACCGGCGCGACGGTGGGCCACGACGCCTTCGACCCCGGAAAGGACGGGCTCCTCGCCAGCCTGCCCACGCCGTGGACGCTCACCAACCGTGACGGCATCGAGGCCCCCACCGTGTCCTCCCACGCCGACGCGACGCTCTCGGGAGCGCCCAGCAACGACCTCTTGGACGAGAAGCGCGGCCCCATCACGGCGCTCAACACCAAGGAGTTCTTGTACGCCGCTTATCTGAACCGCATCCGCCGGCTTGTCAGCTTCTATTGGTCTCAGAACCTAGACAATCTCCCGAACTCGGTCATCTTGGCGCGCCCCAAGTACACCACCCAGGTGCAGGTCGTGCTCAACAGCTCGGGCGGGGTCGAGGTCGTCGAGGTCGGCACCACCTCGGGGAGCGGCGAGCTCGACGACTGCGTCGTGCGCGCCTTCCACATCGCGGGCCCCTTCCCAAACCCGCCCGATGGCTTGGTCGACGCCGACGGCCGCGCGCGGCTGCCCGACATGGGCTTCACCGTCACCCTGGGCCGCGCTCAGAACGTGTACCAAGGCATCGATCCGCGGGCCGGCGTTCAGTTCCCCGGCATCCTCAAGGCGCCGCGCTGACACCGTCGGCGCGCACCTTGGTGCTCGTGAAGTACGCCACGACGATGCCCACGCCGTAGAGCACGATGAGCGGGATGGCCAAGAGCGTCTGGGTGAGCACGTCCGGGGGCGTCACGATCGCCGCCACCAAGAAGATGATGACGACGGCGTACCGAAACGCGCCCATCATGTCCTTATGGTCGATGAAGCCGAGGCGCGCCAAGAACCACGTCACGACAGGGAGCTGAAAGCACGCGCCGAACACCATCATCATGCGCGTGACCAGGGTCAGGTACCCGCTCACGGACAGCACAGCGTCCACCTGAATGATGCCGAAGAAGATGGGGAAGGCCACTGGCAGGATGAAGAAGTACGCGAAGGCGGCGCCGCTCAGAAAGAGCGCGGTCGACCCAATCACGAGCGGGTAGACCGCGCGCCGCTCGTTCTTATAGAGCGCCGGCGCGATGAACTGCCAGATCTGCCAGGCCACCAGCGGCGACGCGAGCAGCACGCCGCCGACGATCGCCAGGCGAAACCAGGTGTACATGCCATCGAGCGGCGTCGACGTGATGGCGAGCGTGCCCTTGACCTGGGTCTCGCTGGCGATGTCCGCGAGCGGGCCGATGACGGCGCGATACCACGCGTCCACGTCGGGGTGGTCGCCGCCTGCGTGGGGCATGGACAGGCGCAGCGGCGCGGTGAGCGCGGCGAAGATGTAGTCCACGACGAAGGTGGAGACGACCATCCCGGCGACGAGCCCCGCAGCGGCGCGCATGACGCGCACGCGCAGCTCGACGAGGTGCTCCAGCAGCGGCATGCGGCGCCCGACCTCGGGGAAGGAGTCGGTGGGCGCTGTCGGGTCGGTCACGGCGAGGCCTCGGGAGGAGCGTCGGGTGGCGGCGGCGCTGTGGACGGCGGCGGCGGCTCGGGGGCGGTGTGATCGACGCTGTGCCCGCCCGCGTCGCGGAGCGCCTGGTCGCGCGCCCGCTTGATCTCGGCGCGGCGCACTTCAAGATCGCGCACGCGCTCGGCGGCGTCCTGACGGTCGGCTTCGAGCACGAACGCGCGGCGCAGGTCGTCCGAGGCTCGGCGAATTTTCCCGTAGATCCTACCCATCTCGCGAAACACCTGCGGGAGTCGATCCGGTCCCACGACGACCAGCAGGACCGCCCCCACCATCAGGATCTCGCTAAAGCCCAAACCAAGCATGGCGCGTGTCTATCACGTCGTGTAGAGCGGGCGCGTGCCGAGCGCGCGGTTCGGATAGACTGTGACGCTGTCGTTTGTGGAGCCCCCGTCGTGTGCAGACTGTTTGGATTTCGGAGCGTGGTGCCTGGGCGAGCGCACCGATCGCTGGTCGCGGCCGAGAACGCCATGGTGGAGCAGTCGACGCGCCACCCGCACGGCTGGGGCATCGGCTGGTTCCACGACGACGACGCTTACGTCCTCAAGGCGGCGACGGCCGCGCACAGCTCGATGCGCTTCAAGGACGCGTCCGCACGGCTCACCTCGCACACGATGATTGTGCATGTGCGCAAGGCCACGGTAGGCGATCTAGACCACCTGAACGCCCACCCCTTCCGATTTGGCCGTTGGATCCTTGCTCATAACGGAACCATCTTCGGCTTCGCCGAGCATATGCAGCGGTGGATGCTCGACCGCACCCCCGCCTCGCTCGCGACTCACATCCTCGGTGACACCGACTCAGAGCACCTGTTCTTCTACTTGCTGGCTGCGCTGGAGCGCGCGGGCGCCGCTGTCGACGCGCGCGAGCCCTTCCCCGCGGAGCGAGCGTCCGCAGTGGTGCGCGACGCGCTGCTCGCGCTGGACGACGAAGCGGTCGCCGCCGGCCTCGAACGCCCGATCCTCAACGTGCTGCTCACCGACGGGCGCGGGTTCATCGCGCACCGCGCGGGCATGCCCTTGTTCTTGTCCACGCAGAAGCGACGCTGTGCCGACGAGGCCGCGTGCCCTGTCGCCAACAAGAGCTGCTTGCTCGCCGAGCGCGTCGCCGGCCAGGGGGTCAATCACCTGCTCATCGCCAGCGAGCCCATCGGCCTCGAAAACCGCTGGGAAGACCTGGAGGATGGCTGCACTGTGACGCTGGACGAGCGCTTCACCGTCGGCATCACGCCCCCACGCGCAGGCTGGACACAGCCCGAGGTCCCGGCGCGCTACCGCACGGCGGCCGTCAGCTAGACGACCGCTTGCTGGCGATAGACGCCGAACACGGCGCGCAGCGCGTGCGCCTGCTCACCGAGCGTCGCGCCTACCCGCACGGCGGCGAGCTGCAGCGGCACGAGGTTCTGGTCGCCTGACGCCGCCTGCTGGAGCGCGTCGAGCGCCGCTCGCACAGCGGCTTGGTCGCGCTTGGCGCGGAAGGCCTGCAAGCGCTCGACCTGCTCCTGTTCGATGCGTGGATCGACGCGAAGCAGCGGGATCGGCTCGCCCTGCTCGGCGGCGAAGCGGTTCACGCCCACGACCACCTGTTCGCCGCGGTCGATCGCGACCTGGGTGCGGTAGGCGGCGTCTTGAATCTCGCGCTGCGGGAAGCCCTGCTCGATGGCGGCGACCATGCCGCCGAGGCCGTCGATCTCCGCGATGAGCGCGAGCGCAGACGCCTCGAGCTCGTCGGTGAGCTGCTCGATCGCCCAGGAGCCGCCAAGCGGATCGATGAAGTCCGCGACGCCGCTCTCATACGCGATCACCTGCTGCGTGCGCAGCGCGAGGGTGGCCGAGGCCTCGGTGGGCAGCGCGAGCGCCTCGTCGCGGCCGTTGGTGTGCAGCGACTGAGTGCCGCCGAGCACGGCGGCGAGCGCCTGAAGCGTGACGCGCACGACGTTGTTGTCGACCTGCGTCGCGGCGAGCGTCGAGCCGGCCGTCTGCGTGTGAAAGCGCAAGCACAAGCTCTTGGGGTCGGTCGCGCCGAAGCGATCGCGCAGGAGGTTCGCCCACAGACGGCGCGCCGCGCGGAACTTGGCGACCTCTTCCAGCAGGTTGTTGTGCGCGTTGAAGAAGAAGGAGAGGCGCGGAGCGATGTCGTCCACGGCGAGGCCGGCTGCGAGCGCCGCTTCAACATAAGCGAGGCCGTCCGCGAGCGTGAACGCGAGCTCCTGGGCAGCGGTGCTGCCCGCCTCGCGGATGTGGTAGCCGCTGATGCTGATCGTGTTCCAGAGCGGCGCGTTCGCCGCGCACCACCGGAAGGTGTCGGTGATGAGCCGCATGGAGGCGCGGGGCGGGTAGATGTAGGTGCCGCGCGCCATGTACTCCTTGAGCACGTCGTTCTGAATGGTGCCGCGGAGCTCTTGGGTAGGAACGCCCTGCTCCTCAGCGACGACCGCGTACAGCGAGAGCAGCGTGGAGGCCGTGCTGTTGATGGTCATCGAGGTGGAGACGCGGTCGAGCGGGATGCCCGTGAACAGGGTGCGCATGTCGTCGAGCGTGTCGATGGCGACGCCGACGCGGCCGACCTCGCCCATCGCGAGCGGATCGTCCGAGTCGTACCCCATCTGCGTAGGCAGATCGAATGCGACCGAGAGCCCGGTGGTTCCTTGATCGAGCAGGTAGCGGTAGCGCGCGTTGGACTCGGCCGCCGTGCCGAAGCCCGCGTACTGGCGCATGGTCCAGTGGGCGGCGCGGTACATGGTGGGCTGCGCGCCGCGGGTGTAGGGGAACGCCCCTGGGAAGCCGATCTTCGCGGGAGGAGCTGCGGGAGAGTACAGATCGGCGATGGGCTCACCGCCCGACCGGTTGAGGTTGGGGCGCTCCGGCATGCGACCGAGCGCGCGCGCGCGCACCTCGCGGCGCCAGCGATCGAGATCGTCCTGCATCAAGCCTCCTCGTCGGGCACTACGGTGACGAGGAGCGCGCCCGAGTCGACGGGCTGGCCGTCGGCGACGCTCACGGACTCGACCACGCCGTCGCACGGAGAGTCGAACTCGTTCTCCATCTTCATGGCCTCGACCACAAGCAGCGGCGCGCCCTTGGCGACGCGCTGGCCGGGGCTGACGAGCACGCGCACGACGACGCCGGGCATCTGGGTGATGACGGCGCCCGTGTGCTCGTGCTCACCAAAGGAGAGCGCGCGACGCGACGGATCGACGACCTGGAGCTGGTGAGCGTCCCCTCGCCGCTGGACGTGCGCTACGTCGCCGACCGCGGCTACTGCGACGCGCTGAGCGCGATCACCGCGGCGAATCACCCACTCGGCGGCGCCGATGCGTCCGCCGTGCACGGCCTCGGCCGCGCCGCCATCCAGCGACACGCGCCAGCCTCCGCGCGGGTCCTGCTCGACCTGAACGACGCGCGTCTGATCACCAGCTGTTACCTCGTATCTCATCGGCCGAGGCCCCCGCGCGTGATGGTCTTCCACTGGTGCGCCCCGCGCCACAGCGAGCGCTCGCCGCCCTCGGGAGCGGTGCGTGTCGCGCTGCGATCGAGCTCGAAGCGGGCGATCGCGGCGGCGATGAAGACCTCGTCCTGGGCGATAGGCTCGACACGCAGCGCTGTGTCGAGCCACTCGGGCGTGATGAAGCCGGTGTCGTAGCGACCCGCGATGAAGCGTTCGTCGTCGAACACCGCCTGAAAGAAGGGGATCGACGTTGGGATGCCCACGACGTGGTACTCGGCGAGCGCCCGGCGAGCGCGGGCGATGGCGACCTCGCGGGTCTCCCCCCACACGACGAGCTTGGCGATCATGGGGTCGTAATGAATGGGCACGGTCATGCCCTCGACGACGCCGCTGTCGACGCGCACGCCCGGTCCACCGGGCTCGCGGTAGCCGAGCAGCGGGCCCGGCGAAGGCCGGAAGTTGTGGTGCGGATCTTCGGCGTAGATCCGGCATTCGATCGCGTGCCCGTGAATCACCAGGTCGGCTTGCGCAAACCAGAGCGGCTCACCCGCGGCGACGCGCAGCTGCGCCTGGAGTAGGTCCACGCCGGTGATGGCCTCGGTGATCGGGTGCTCGACCTGGAGGCGCGTGTTCATCTCCAAGAAGTAGAAGGCCCCGTCCTCGGCGAGCAAGAACTCGCAGGTGCCCGCGCCGACGTAGCCCACGGCTTGTGCGGCCTTCACCGCGGCCTGGGCCATCGCCTCGCGTGTCGCGGGCGGGAGCACCGGGCACGGCGCCTCCTCGACGACCTTTTGGTGGCGACGCTGAATCGAGCAGTCACGCTCGAACAGGTGGACGCAGGCGCCATGCCCGTCCGCGAGCACCTGAATCTCGACGTGGCGTGGGTTTACGACGAGCTTCTCGACGTAGACCGCGTCATCGCCGAAGGACTTGCGCGCCTCGCTCTGCGCTGAGGCGAGCGCGGAGAGCAGGTGCTCCGGGTCGAAGACCGCGCGCATTCCCTTTCCACCACCGCCGGCGGCGGCCTTGAGCATGACCGGGTAGCCGACGTCAGCCGCCACCGCGAGCGCCTCTTCGGGGCTGGTGAGCGCCTCGACGGTGCCAGGGACCATGGGCACGCCAGCCGCGCGCAGGCGTTGGCGGGCCGCGGTCTTGGAGCCCATCGCGCGGATCGCGTCGGGGGGCGGGCCGATCCAAACGAGCCCCGCGTCGAGGACAGCCTGCGCAAAGTCGGCGTTCTCAGAGAGGAAGCCATAGCCTGGGTGCACCGCGTCGCAGCCCGCCTTTGCGGCGACATCGAGCAGTCGCTCGCCGAGGAGGTAGGACTCGCTCGACGGCGGGGGGCCGACGCACCATGCCTCGTCGGCGAGGCGCACGTGCAGCGCTTCGCCGTCCGCCTCGGAGTAGACCGCCACCGCTCGCAGGCCTGCCTCGTGCACGCCACGGATGATGCGCACCGCGATCTCGCCGCGGTTCGCGACGAGCACCGAGGTGAAGGGCTTCAACAGCATCTGGAGATTACTCCTCAAGACCCCGTAGGATCTGCATGAGCACCGCGCGCTCGCCGGAGTGCACCAAGCCATCAGCCCAGACGGCGCGCTCGACGAGCTCGACGAGGTCGTCGCGTTCGTCTTCTGAAGGGAAGACCTTGGCGACCTGGCGGATATCCAGGCCGTCTTTGGCTACGCGCTGGATGAAGGCGCGAATCTGGGCGTCGTTGAACTCGGGGGCGAGGCGGCGGAACACCTCGACCTCATCCTCGCTCACCTCGCCGTCCGCGACGACGACGAGGGCGACGACAGCCAGCATGACGTGGTCTTGAATGGTGCGAGGCCCTGGCGGAACCGGGCAAGCCGGATCCTCGAGAGCATCGAGATACGCGCGGATCCGGGTCATGGTAGCTCCCGCTAGGCCGTGGGCTGTTCGGTGGCCGGCGCGTCTGCGGGCTTGGCTGCCGCAGACGCGGCGGCCTCGGCCGCCGTCGCCGCGAGCGCATCGCGGAGGGCGTGCAGCGCGTCGGCGCCGAGGTTGTGCTCGAGCACCTCCTCCATGCGGCTGACGAACACGAACTCAAGCGCGTCGCGGACCTCGGCGGGCACTTCAATCAGGTCCTTACGGCACTTTTCGGGCAGCAGGATCTTCTTGATGCCGGCGCGGTGGGCGGCCAGGACCTTCTCTTTCACGCCACCGACCGGGAGCACGGCGCCGCGGAGGGTGATCTCGCCCGTCATGGCGACGGTGGGATCGACGGTGAGGCCCGTGAGCAGCGACGTGATCGCCGTGATCATGGTGACGCCCGCCGACGGGCCGTCCTTGGGGATGGCGCCCGACGGAACGTGAACGTGCAGGTCGATCTTGTCGAAGACGCCGTCGTCGATGCCGAACTCGGACGCCATGGACTTGATGTAGCTGCGCGCGACGCTGACGGACTCCTTCATCACATCGCCGAGCGAGCCGGTGAGCGTGAGGCCGCCCTTGCCCTTCATCTTGGTGGCCTCGATGAAGAGGATGTCGCCACCCGCAGAGGTCCACGCGAGGCCGGTCGCCACGCCGGGCACGCTGGTGCGCTCAGCCACTTCCTTCCAGTAGTGGATGGGGCCGCGGATGTCTTCGACCATCGCCGCCGTGATGACGACGGGCAGCGTCTCCGCCTTCTCCGAGGCGATCTGCATCGCGACGTGACGGCAGACCGCGGCGATCTCGCGCTTGAGGCTACGAACGCCGGCTTCGCGGGTGTAGTTCTCGATGAGGCACTCGAGCGCGTCGAGCTGAATGTCGATGTCGGTGGTCTTGAGGCCGTGATCCTTGAGGTTCTCTGGGATCAAGTAGCGGAGCGCGATCTCCACCTTCTCGCGGTAGGTGTACCCCGCGATGCTGATCATCTCCATGCGGTCGCGCAGCGGGCCGGGGATGGTGTCCGCGCGGTTCGCCGTGGCGATGAAGAGCACCTTGGACAGGTCGAAGGGCACATCCAAGTAGTGGTCGGTGAAGGAGTCGTTCTGCTCGGGGTCGAGGACCTCCAGCAGCGCCGAGCTCGGGTCGCCCCGATGATCGGAGCCGAGCTTGTCGATCTCGTCGAGCACGAAGACGGGGTTGTTGGTGCCCGCGCGCTTGAGGCCCTTGATGACCTTGCCCGGCATGGAGCCGATGTAGGTCTTGCGGTGCCCGCGGATCTCGGCTTCGTCGCGAACGCCGCCGAGGGAGATGCGGTGGAGCTCGCGGTCCAGCGCGCGAGAGACGGACTTGGCCAAGCTGGTCTTGCCGACGCCGGGTGGCCCGATCAGGCAGAGGATCGGCCCCTTCATGTCGCGCTTGAGCTTGAGCACCGAGAGGTACTCGAGGATGCGCTGCTTCACCTTCTCGAGGCCGTAGTGGTCCTCGTCGAGGCAGGTCGCCGCGCGGTTCACGTCCAAGAGGTCCTCGGAGGACTTGGACCACGGGAGCTCGCACAGCCAGTCGATGTAGGTGCGGCTGACGGTGTACTCGGCCGCGCCAGGGCTCATCCGCGCCATGCGCTTGAGCTCCTTGAACGCGATCTTCTCCGTCTCTTTGGGCATTCCAGCGCGCTTAATAAGGCGCTTAAGCTCCTCGAACTCCTCCTGGCGCTCGTCGACCTCGCCGAGCTCCTTCTGGATGGCCTTGAGCTGCTCACGCAGGAAGTACTCCCGCTGAGCCTTGTCCATCTCGCCCTTGACCTCGGTCTGAATCTTGTTCGAGAGCTCCATGATCTGGATCTCTTTGTTGAGCAAGGCGACGACCTTCTCCATGCGCTCGCGCGTGTCGAGCGTCTCCAACAGGTCCTGCTTCTCTTCCGAGGGGATGCTGCTGAGGTTCGCCGCGACGACGTCGGTGAGCAGGCCGGGCTCGTCGATGGCGCGCACCAAGAAGGCCCCCTCGGGCGTCATCTGGGGGAGCTGATCGAAGATCTTCTGCGCGAGGTCACGCAGCGTGTCCATGAGGGTCTCGGTCTCGACGTCCGCGTTGGCTTCGGCGCGAATAGTCTCCACCTGCGCCCGGAGGCGGGTGTCGTCCTTGTCCCACGCCGCGACCTTGACGCGCGCCAAGCCCTGAATGATGACGTTGACCTTGTTGCCGGGGAGCTTGAGGGTCTTCAGGATCTTAGCGACGGTGCCCACCTGAAAGAGGTCCTCGGAGCCCGGATCTTCGGTCTTCGGGTCCCGCTGCGTGAAGATGCCGATGTACTTTTCGCCAGTAGCGAGGGCCTCTTCCACGGCGCGCAGGGACTTGTTGCGCCCGACGGTGATGGGAACCGCGATCCCCGGGAAGACAACGGTGTTCCGAATGGCCAAGACCGGCACGTCGAGCAGGTCTGGCAGGTCGGATGCGTCAGAGTGGGAGCGATTCTCGAATGACATGAAGCCCTCAGACGGTGGTGTTCCGGATGCGCTTGGCACGCATGAAGGGCAAGCCTACACACAAGCGACGCTAGTGGAAAGGGCGCCGATACCTGTGCCACGCAACCCACGCGACAATGACCGTCGCAAGCGAGACGGCGACGATCTCGCGCGCGCCGACGTGCAGCTCCATCTCCCCCTCCACCGCGTCGCTCGCGCGCGTCCTCGTGTCGACGGCGCCTATGAGGTCGGTCGAGACGTGTCGCGGTCCGGCGCTCGGTTAGACTGGCGTTGAGGAGGCTTATGACTCGCCCGACTCATCCGGTCTTCGTGATCTCCGACGGCACCGGCAACACGGCGGAAAAGTCCGTTCGCGCTGCGTTCCGTCAGTTTGAAGGGCACCCCCTCACCCTTCGCACCTTCCCCATGGTGACCACCGAGGCCAAGCTCGCCGATCTATTCCAGCGGGCCAAGGCCCAAGAGGCCATGGTGGTGAGCACCTTGGTGCAGCCGGAGATGCGCATGCGCGCGCATCAGTTCGCGAACGACCTCGCGGTACGGCACATCGACCTTATTGGACAGCTCCTCGGTGAGTTCGAGGCCTTCCTGCACCAAAAGCCCGTGGGAGTGCCTGGCTTGTTGCACCGCGCCGACGACACCTACTACCGGCGCGTGGAGGCCGTCGAGTACACGGTGAAAGTGGATGACGGCAAAGAGCCGCGCATGCTCCAGCAGGCGGACGTGCTCTTGGTCGGCATTAGCCGCACGTCCAAGACCCCGCTCTCCACCTTCCTCGCACACAAGGGGCTCAAGGTCGCGAACATCCCGATCGTATTGGATCGGCCGCTCCCGCCCGCGCTGTTCACGGTGCAGCAAGATCGCATCTTCGCGCTCACCATCGACGCGTCGGTGCTCCGCGACATCCGCTTGTCCCGTCTCAAGCACATGCGCGTGAACGGGCGCAGCAACTATGGCGACTTCGAATACATCCTCGCTGAGCTCGAATACGCGCAGCGACTGTTCCGCCAGAACCCCATGTGGCCCGTGCTGGACGTGACGAACAAGGCGCTCGAAGAGACCGCCGCACACATCGTCGCCTACCTCAATGATCGAGGCTACTCCTTCGATCAAGGCGAGATCGGGCAGCTATGAAGCAAGCGCACACGGTGACGACATGATCGGCGCCGTCCTCGACAAGTACGAGGTCGAGCAGAAGATCGGCGAAGGCGGCATGGCCACCGTGTACCGCGGTCGCCACCTGACGCTCGGCCGCGACGTGGCGATCAAGGTGCTGCACCCGCACCTCTCTTCGTCCGCGCGCAACCGCCAGCGCTTCGCCCGCGAGGCGCGCGCCATCGAGCAGCTTCGGCATCCGAACATCCTGGAGATCTTCGACTACTCGGGCTCGGACTCGTCCGAGTGCTACATCATCACCGAGTTCGTTCAAGGCGAGACGCTCACCACCTTGGTGCAGCGCACCGGCCCCCTGCCCTCCGAGGTGGTGGCCATGATCGGCTTGCAGCTCTGCGACGCGCTGCAGTACGCCCACGACGCCGGCATCTTGCACCGCGATCTGAAGCCCGACAACGTCATGATTCGCGCCGATGGCGCGGTGAAGCTCATGGACTTCGGCATCGCCCGCTTCTTGGACGAGTCGCAGGTCACGATGACGGGCGCGCTCGTAGGCTCGCCCGCGTTCATGAGCCCGGAGCAGGCGCGCGAAGGCGTGCTCGACGCGCGCTCGGACCTGTTTTCACTCGGCACGCTGTTGTTCTACCTCGCGTCGGGCCACCTCCCGTTCGCGGGCAGCAACCCAAGCTTAATCCTAAAGAATATCATCGAGGGCAATCGGCCGGCGCTCTCGGATCTGGTGCCGACGCTCTCGGCGACCCTCGCGGACACGGTCGAGCGCCTGATGCAGCCGGACCGCGAGGAGCGCTTTCGCGAAGCAGACGCCGTCGCGGAGTCGCTCCGCGAGTCGCTCGCCGAGACCCAAGTCGCGGCGGACACCCCCCGTTGGAGCCTCCAGTCCTTCCTGAGCGACCACGAGCGCTACCAGCAGCGCCTCGACGAGCATCTGGGCGCCACCTTGCTGGTGCAAGGGCGGACGCACTTGGAGGCGGGCGACCCCCTGTCCGCGCTCCGCTTGTTCAATCGCTTGCTCTGCATCGATCCCGACAACGAGGCCGTGCTGCGCCTCGTTCAGGGCATGCACACCGAGCGCGCCACCCCTCGCACCCGCCCACGCGTGCTGCCCGGACTCATTGGGCTCGCCTTTCTTGCGGTGGGCGCTGGTGCTGTGCTCTGGACCTCATCCCACCAGGCCCAAGACGAGCCGATCGAGCTCCCCTCGCCCGGCACGAGCGCGGCCGTCGTCGCCCCCCCTGCGCCGGGTGACGTCATCGTGACGCCCACCGTGGTGCCCGTCTCGGTCCATCCCACGTCCGCTGTGTTGCCCTCCCTCAGGCCGCACCGCCCCCTCACCGACCGACCGCCGCGTCCGGAGGCGCTCACCGTGCCCAAGCGGCCACAGCCGCCCACGGTGCAAGACGCTGCCGCGCCTGGATTTGTTGAGATCCGAGTGGAACCACCGTTTTGGGGCGACATCTACGAGGGTTCGCGACAGGTGGGCTCCACGCGCGACCAGGCGCCAATCGCGCTCAGCCTCGGTAGGCATCAGCTCACCGTTCGCAACCCGCTTATGGAGGACTACACGCTCGAGGTCGACATCTTGTCGGGGCAAACGGTGTCCCAGCGCGGCATCCACTTGAGCCCACGCCCCGCCGAGGTTCGCTTCGAGCGAACCCTCTCTGGAGAGTGCGTTGTCGTCGTGGACGGCTCCGCGCGCGGCACCCTGGAGGCGATCGGCTTCCGCACCGCGCTCGCCGCGCCCGACGAAGCTCATCGCGTCGTGGTGACCTGCGGCGACGCGGTGTACACGCAGCGCTTCGCCGAGCTCATGTCGCCTGTGGTCACCTTTGATCCCGGGGCGGCGCCGTGACAGCCATGTCGCGCTCAACGCAAAGCGCGACCGCGTGGGCATGGCTGCAACCGCGCCAAATGGCGAGATGCGTGGTGTGGCACGCCCTGTGCATCGGGATGGGTTCAGGTTGCCTGTACCTCCCTCCGATCGTGGAGCCCCCCGTGAACCACCCGCCAACGCTGCTCTCGCCCGACACGTTCCAGGACCCGATCCCCTTCGTCCTGGACGGCGAGATCTCGGTGCTGCAGGTCATCGCGGCCGATCCCGACGACGACGACGTGATCATCTTCTTCCCGCAGGTCGACTGGCTGGATGTGAAGCCACAGACGCAGACGGAGCTTAGCGACGGCACGATCGTGTGGTCCTGCGCCGCGCACGTCGCCGCCAGCCCTGAGCTCGACGGGCGCATCGTAGCGGTCACCGTCACCGATGGCGCTGCTTCTACCTTTGTCAACTGGCAGCTGGAGGTGCCGTGATGCGTATCGAACGGTGCGTCCTTGTCGCGCTCGCGCTCACCGGATGCGCGCCCCAGTACACCATGGACACGGCGTTGGACACGGCCGACGCCGTCATGGCGCCCAACGAACACCTCCTCCGCGTGGACATTCACCCGGCGCTCGGCGAGGTCTCCAACGCGGACGGCGTCGCGGACGTGCTGCCGCAGAGCTTCTTGATCGATCCCAGCGTTGGCCCCGCGGAGCTGGTGCTGCACCCCGCGGTGACGCTGAGCGGCCTCGTGACGGGCTGGAAGACCACGCCCTTCGACGCACCCGGCCTGCCTGGGCAGGTCGTTCCGGTCAGCGCCGCACTACATTTAGTCCAAGCAAACTCCATTCATGGGCGCCGAGGAACGACCGTTCCCGCGGACGGCGGCTACTCCCTGCGCGCCGTGCCCGGGCAGTCCTACGACCTGCGCGTGCTGCCCGATGACGCCGACCTCCCCTTCGCGACGGTGCCCATCCACTTGTCGCAGGACACCGAGCTCGACATCGACTTGGGCGCCGGGGCGAGCGTGTGGGGCACCGTGACCGCCGCAGGCACGCCGCTCGTGAGCGCGCGTGTTCAGGCCGAGCTGCGCGGTGGGACTGTGGGGGCGCCCATCGAGACCGACGCGTCGGGGCGCTTCTTGCTGCGCGTTCCACCAGACTCCGAGCTTCGACTCATCTCGCTAGGCCGTGACAACGGCCAGCTCGACCCCGTCGTCACGACGGACTGGTTCACGGTGGACGCGATCGGCGGCCAGCGCGACATCGCCTACGGCTCACTCAACGTGCTCCCGGTGGTGAGCGGGAGGGTCACGAGCGACGGAGCGGCGGTGCTCGACGCCCGCGTCGTGTTGACCTCCTCGCTGCTCACGGGCTTCACCGAGACGGCGCACATCGTGCGCACGGACGACACAGGGACAGGCGGACTCTTCGACGCCCGCGTCGTGCCAGGTCGCTACCAAGTCCAGGTCATCCTGCCTAGGGGCAACCAGCATTACACGCCTGTGAACCTCGGCGCGATCGACATCAGCAGCTCCGTCGACCTCGGCGACGTTCGTCTGAGCGCCACTACGGTGACGGGAGGGGTGGTCGTCGACCCCGACGGCGTCACCGTCGCCCAGGCGCTCGTTCAGGTCCAAGAGGTCGGCTTCGCAAATAGGAGCTGGACCGCCGTAAGCGACGAGCTCGGCAGCTGGTCGCTCAACCTGCCCGACGTCCCACTCGAGTACACCATCACGCCACCGAGCTCACGCGACGATCTCGCGCTGACCGTCGAGACGGGCGCCAACCTGAACGAGCTCACCCTGTCCGAGGGCTTCGAGCTGTCGGGCAGCGCGACTTGGGCGGGCCTCGCCGGCGACCAGCCGCTCGGACTGGCCACCGTGGAAGTGTTCGACGACGCCGAGAAGCTTTGGGCCGTCGGACTCACGGACCGCGACGGGCGTTTTCGCCTGCGCATCGCCGAGGACGCCTTTCCTTCGCGTTGACGCTCCCGGCTGCGGCGTGCACACTGGCGCCGCGAATGACACCGTGGGGCTTGCTACTGCTGGCGCTGGTCGGGTGGGCCCAGGAGCCCGCGACGGTAGACGTGTCTGCGGACGCCGGGTTCATGGTGGTGCTCGACCAGGCCAAGAGCGCATACTTCGACGGCGGGCACGCTGCGGCTCGCGCCCTGCTTGAGGAGCTCGCGCAGCGAATCCGCCAAGGCGAGCAGGTCGACGAAGAGGCCGTCGCCGAGGCGCTCACCTACCTCGGCGAGATTCAGTACAAGAGCGGCGATCAAGCGGCATCTTGGGACACATTCCGCGAGATCCTCATCCGCGATACCTCGCGCACCATCAGCCCGTACCACCACCCCAATGACGTGGTCGCGTGGTTCGAGCTCGTTCGCCGTCAAGTGATTCAGGAGCTGGACAACACCCCTGACCCCACGCCCCCCGACCCGGTGACGCCACCGCACGGTGGGCCGCCGTGGGTCGGCAACGACCGCGTGCACATCTCGATGCCTTGGACGGCCTACGCGCCGCTCGGCCTGCCCCAGCTCGCGGGCGGGCGCCCAGGCCGCGGCGCGCTCTACGGCGTCGGCGAGCTCGCGCTCGGGACGCTCTCCGTCGTCGGATATCTGCGCCTCAATCAAGTGAACCACCCCTCCATCATCGTGACCGGCGGGGCACGTGTGGAAGCGCAGGTCTACAAGAAGGCCGTGCAGTGGCCCGCCACTGTGGGCTTCTACGGGCTGTGGCTCGCCTCCCACCTCGACGAGCGGCAGCATCGCCGCGCCGACGCGGCCGCCGTCACCACGCTGGCACGCCTCGACATCGGTCCGCAGCGCGTGACGCTGACCGTCTCCAGCGCGTTCTGACACTCGCCGAGCGTGCGTGATACAACCCGGTCCCCAACGGAGACCGCGATGGCTTGGCTGCGCTGCGAGAACCTCATCACCAAGACGTCGAGCAACTATGTGCTCCGCAAGGCGCTCGTGACCATAGGCCGCGCCAAGGGCAACGACGTCGTGCTCGACGACCCGATGATCGCCAAGACGCACGCGAGCTTGGTGCGCAGCGGATCCCAGTACACGCTCTCGGTCACCGAGCGCGGCGCCGAGCTCTACCTCAACGGCAAGCCCGTTCGAACCGCGGTCTTGAACGAGGGCGACGAAGCCCAACTCGGCGCGTTTAAGCTTGTCTTTGCGGCTGGTCAGCCCACCGAGGAAGACCTCGCCCCGCCGAGCGCGAAGAGCCTCGACCTCGATGTCCTGGAGCGCCTCGTCGCCCTCTCCGGCGAGATCATGCGCGACACCAACCCCACGCGCTTGTTCACCACCGTGCTGCGCGGTCTGGTGGAGCTCACCCGCGCCGAGAAGGGCTTCATCATCGTGCTCAAGGACGGCGACCGGCACCTCGCCGCCTCGCACAACGTCGAAGAGACGCGCCTCGACATGCACGCGGTCTCTGACTCCATCGTCGACCAGGTCATTCAGACCCTCGAGGCCATCATCGTCTCCGACGCGATGCACGACGCGCGCTTCGGCAAGGCCAAGTCCGTCGTCGATCTACGCCTCTCATCGGTCATGTGCGCGCCGCTCGTCTTCAAGGGCGCGCTGCTGGGCGTGATCTACCTCGGCAACGACCGCGTCACCGACCTGTTCAACCGCTCGGACTTGGCGCTGCTCCGCATCTACGCGGCCCAAGCCGCCGTGATCTTGGACGGCGCGCTCACGCTCAACCAGCTCAAGCTAGACAACCGCAACCTGCGCGATCGCCTGGAGAGCGGCTCCCAAGGGGCCATCCTCGGCAACTGCCCGGAGATGAAGCGCGTCTACAAGGTGCTTCGGCGCGTCGCCCCGACCGACCTCTCGGTGCTCGTGCTCGGCGAGACAGGCACCGGCAAGGAGATGGTCGCGCGCGAGCTGCACAACCTGTCGCCCCGCCACAGCGGCCCCTTCATCGCCATCAACTGCGGCGCGATCCCCGAGAACCTGCTTGAGTCCGAGCTCTTTGGACATCGCAAGGGCTCGTTCACCGGCGCCATCACCGACAAGACCGGCAAGATCGAGGCCGCGTCGGGCGGCACCCTCTTCCTCGACGAGATCGGCGAGATGCCGATGAACCTGCAGGTGAAGCTGCTGCGGGTGCTCCAGGAGCGCGTCATCGAGCGGGTCGGTGATCTTCAGCCGCGCAAGGTCGACATTCGCGTCGTCGCCGCGACCAACAAGGACCTGACGGAGCTTATTCAAACGGGGGGCTTTCGCGAGGACCTGCTGTACCGCCTCAACGAGCTCACGGTGGACCTGCCCCCCCTGCGCGACCGCGGCGAGGACATCGCCCTGCTCGCGCAGTACTTCCTCACCAAGTACCGCAGCCAGTACGACGCCAAAGCGACGGGCTTCTCCAACACCTGCTTGACCGCGATGCGCGCCGCCTACTGGCCTGGCAACGTGCGCGAGCTCGAGAGCCGGGTGAAGAAGGCGCTGATCATGAGCGACCGCTCGCTGCTCGCCCCCGAGGACCTGAGCCTCGGCGCCGATGTGGCGCGCGAGATGCAGCCGCTCGCAGAGGCCGAAGAGAGCTTCAAGATCGAGTACATCCGCAAGGCGCTCGACGCAAACTCGTGGAACAAAGCGGCGACTGCGCGCGTGCTCGGCGTCGACGCGCGCACCATCTTCCGCTACATCGAGAAGTTTAGCGATGAGGCGTGAGCTCACGCTCGCGTGCGCGCTGCTGCTCGGCGGCCGTGCGGCGGCGATGCCATCTAGCGAGGTCACCAACCAGCCGGTCGGTCCCACGTCGGTCGCACAGCTCCTGCACGACCTCGACGGGCGCAACGCGGGCGACCGCCACTACGCGGCGCGCGAGCTGCGGCGCAGGGCGCTCAGCCTGAACCGGCGGCGTCAGGGGGCCAGCTTGAGCGCCGAGGAGGCCGCCGTAGACTGGGCAGATCTAAGAATGGACGTTGAGGGGGCGTTAATTCGCTGCATCGAGCGCGAGGAGGAGCGCGTTTCCTGCGCAGACGCCGCGAAGGCGCTAGACCTAAGCGCGACCCTCCCAGCGCTACGCGCGGCCCGCGACAGCGAGCAACGCCGCCGAGCGCTGCGGACCCTCGATCAAACCATTCAATCTCTGGAAGCACTCCCATGAAGGTCATCGGACTCACAGGCGGCATCGGTTCAGGCAAGTCCACCGTCGCGCAGCTGCTCACGGAACTCTACGGGTTCACGGTGTTGGACGCCGACCAAGCGGCACGCGATGTTGTCTACCCCGGCTCGCCCACCCTCAAGGCGCTCGCCGTCGCGTTCGGTCCGGGCATCCTTCAAGCCGACGGCTCCCTCGACCGCGCCGCGCTTCGCCGCCAGATGGTGAACGACCCCGAGGTCCGCTCCAGCCTCAACGCCATCACGCACCCGGCCATTCGCGAGCGCCTCGCTGAGCAGCTCGCCGAGCTCAAGGCCCAGGGGCACACACACGCCGTCGTCGAAGCCGCCCTCATGGTGGAGACCGGCACGTACAAGAACTACCCCGAGGTGCTCGTCGTCAGCTGCGCGCGCACCACGCAGGTCAAGCGCGTCATGGCGCGCGACGCCAGCACGGCGGACCAGGCCGAGGCGCTCATCGACGCGCAGATGCCGCTCGCCCAAAAGGAGAAGGTGGCCACCCACCTCATCCGCAACGAGGGCAGCCTCGACGAGCTGCGCAAGGCGGTCTCCGCGCTCTGGCCCGCCAAGGTGACCAAGAAGGCGAAGCCCGCCGTCGAAGCGCGCCCCTAGCGCTAGACGTGCACCAAGCTGACGACTGGGACGTCGAGCACGTCCCGGCCGTTCAGGAAGTCGAGCTCGACGAGGAAGCAGCACCCGAGCACGACGCCGCCGAGCTTGCGCACGAGCTCCACCGTGGCCTTGGCCGTTCCGCCGGTGGCGAGCAGGTCGTCGACGATGACGACGCCTTGTCCAGGCTGAATGGCGTCCGCGTGAATCTCGAGGGTCGCCGTGCCGTACTCGAGGTCGTAGGTCATGGAGACGCAGTCGGCCGGCAGCTTGCCCGCCTTGCGCGCGGGGACGAAGCCCGCGTTCAGCTCGCGAACGAGGGGCGCGGCGAAGATGAAGCCGCGCGACTCCATGCCCACGACGGCGTCGACCTGGTCGGCGGGGTACTGCTCGGCCATCCAGCGGATGACGCGCCCGAACAGCTCGGGCTGCCGCAACACCGGCGTGATGTCCTTGAACAGGATGCCCGGCTTGGGGAAGTCCGGTACGTCGCGGAGGGTCGCGGAGACAACTTGGGCGAGGTCAGACATCAGAGCTCCTTAATAAACAGGTCGAACGCGTGGCTACCCGAGCCGACGACCGCCGTGACGGCGACGCCCGCGAGCAAGCAGCCCAAGAAGGAAGCGAGCAGGTAGTCGCGAAAGCGAAACCCTAGCAAATATGCGGCGACGCAGCCGGAATACACGCCCGTCCCAGGCAACGGCACGCCGATGAACACAGCGAGGCCCAGCACGCCGTAGCGCTCGACCAAGCGGTGAAGCCCCGCGCGCTTTCGCTCCGCGTAGGCGTCAAACCACGGACCGACGCGGGGAATGCGCGAGACGAGCGCCATGGCGCGCCCGACGACAAGCCAGAGCAGCGGCGCGAGCGCTGTGTTCGCGAGGATGCCGACCACCGCGGCCACCCAGGGCGACCAGTGCGCGGAGAGCATGGCGTAGGGGATCGACGCGCGAAGCTCGAGCGTGGGGGTGAGCGTGAGCACGATGACCCAAAACAGCTCACTCAGCATGAAACCAGCCCTGAATGGTCGTGAGCCACTCGCGCGAGGTGAGATCGGGCGCGAGCGGGGTGATCGACGCAAACCCGGCTTCAACCGCCGCGCCATCACTGCCGGGGTCCTCGCCGAAGTCGCGGTGCTCGCCGCCAAGCCAGTAGTAGGCGCGCCCCCACGGGTCCGTGCGCTCATCGACGCGCACCGAGTAGCGATGCTGTCCTAGGTGCGTGACGCGCAGCCCGCCAACACCGGGCTGGTTGGGTACGTTCACGTTGAGGAGCACCCTGCCGCTGAGGCGCTCTGCGAGCGCACGCTCGACGACTTGGCGCGCGACGGCCGCCGCGGTGTCCCAGTGAAGCAGCGTGTCCGACGCGCGCTTGTCGAGGGAGATCGAGACGGCGGACACCCCCTGTAGCACCGCCTCCATCGCGCCGGCGACGGTGCCCGAGTAGAAGACGTCGTTGCCAAGGTTCCCTCCCCGGTTGATGCCGCTAATGACGAGGTCGGGTCGCACCGGGAGCAGCCCGTGGAGCCCGAGGTACACGCAGTCAGCCGGCGTGCCCGACACCGCCCAAGCCCGCTCACCGCGCGGCGTCGCGCGCAAGGGCTTGTGGAGCGTGAACGCGTGGCTCATGGCGGAGTGCTCGTGGTCGGGTGCCACGACCCACAGCGTCGCGAGGCCCTGCAAGGCAGCCTGGAGCGCCCCGAGGCCCGGAGCGTCGAATCCGTCATCGTTGGCCAGCATCACGTTCAAGTCAACGCCCTCCGGGCGCCCCGCTTGGTCAGGACACCGCCGCTCTCATAGGATGTCTCAGTTACCCTGGGGGACCCGTGAGCACCACCGAGTCTGTCACACGCGCGCCGGAAGTTGCGCCTCGCTTTCTGAACCGGGAGGTGTCGTGGCTCGCCTTCAACGACCGCGTGCTCGAGGAGGCGCTCGACCCCACCACGCCGCTGATCGAGCGCTTTCGCTTCCTCACCATCTTTCAGACGAACCTCGACGAGTTCTTCATGATTCGGGTGAGCGGGCTCAAGCAGCAGGTGCGCGCCGGAGTGGACGCGCTCTCCGTCGATGGAAAGACGCCGCGAGCGCAGCTTAGCGACATTCGCGACGCCCTCATCCCGTGCATTCGCGACGCCACCCAGTGTTTGCTCGACGCCGTGTTGCCTGGGCTCGCGGCCGCAGGTGTGCGCATTCGCCACTATGCCGAGCTCACCCCGGCGCAGCAGGTGCACCTCGACTCCTGGTACGACGCGGCCGTGCACCCCGTGCTCACGCCGCTCGCGACCGGGCCGACGCAGCCCTTCCCGTTCATCTCGAACCTGTCGCTAAACCTCGGCATGTACGTTCGATCGCCCAACGGCGAGGAGCGCTTCGCGCGCGTGAAGGTGCCCGACACGCTCCAGCGCTTGGTCTCCCTCACTGGCGACGGCACCACGCCGCCCACCGATTTCGTGCCCATCGAAGAGATCATAGCGGCCAACCTCGATAAGCTCTTTCCAGGCGTCGACGTCGACCAGCCCTGGGTCTTTCGGGTGACGCGCGACGCCGACTTCGAGATCAAAGAGGACGAGGCCGACGACCTGCTCAAGGTCATCGAAGAGGAGCTGCGCAAGCGCCGCTTTGGGCACTCGGTCCGCTTGGAGGTGCAGGCGGGCATGCCCGAGCGCGTGCGGAGCTTCCTGCAGCACGGCCTGGACCTCGGCGAGAACGACGTCTACGAAGCGCCTGGCTTCCTGGACCTCCCGCGGTTCACCCGCGTCTTGGACGTGGACCTGCCCGAGCACCGCTACCCCGCCTTTGTGCCGCGCACCCCCCTCGCCGACACCCAAGAGCGCGACCTCTTCGCTGAGATGCGCGCCGCGGACATCCTGCTCCATCACCCCTTCGACTCCTTCGCGCCGGTGGTGGACTTCATCGCCCAGGCCGCCGAAGATCCGAAGGTCCTGGCCATCAAGCAGACCTTGTACCGCACCAGCGGCAACTCGCCGATCATCGCCGCCCTAGAAGCTGCCGCCGAGAACGGCAAGCAGGTCGCGGCCATCGTCGAGCTGAAAGCCCGCTTCGACGAGGAGAACAACATCACCTGGGCCCGTCGCCTGGAAGAGGCCGGCGTCCACGTCATCTACGGCGTGCCCGGCCTCAAGACGCACGCGAAGCTCGCGCTCGTCATCCGCCAGGAAGAAGGCATGCTGCGTCGCTACGCCCACATCGGCACCGGCAACTACAACCCGTCGACCGCGCGCATCTACACCGACCTCGGGCTGCTCACGACCTCGCTCGACCTCACCGCGGACGTGGCCGATCTGTTCAATCGCATGACCGGCTTCGCGCGCCCCCTGCACTACCGCAAGCTGCTGGTTGCGCCGCGCCACATGCGCGCCCGAATCCTCGAGTACATCGCGCGTGAGCGCGACCTCGCGCGCGCTGGCACGCCAGCTCACATCATCGTGAAGTGCAACGCCGTCACGGACACCACCGTCATCGCGGCGCTGTACGAAGCGAGCCAGGCGGGCGTGCGCATCGATCTGCTGGTGCGCGGCATCTGCTGCCTCCTCCCCGGCGTGCCTGGCCTGTCCGAGACCATCAGTGTGCGCTCCGTCGTCGGCCGCTTCTTGGAGCACAGCCGCGTCTTCTGGTTTGGCGGCGGCGGGTCCCCGCAGGTGTTCATCGGCTCCGCCGACTGGATGGACCGCAACCTCAAGCGCCGGGTCGAGGTCCTCACGCCGGTGGAGCAGCCCAACCTCGCCAAGTGGCTGCGCGAGGTGCTCCTGCAGCGCTACCTCGACGACGTCGGCCGCACCCGCGTCATGCTGTCAGACGGCAGCTACCGGCGCCTGGAGCGCGTGCTCGGGCAGCCCGACGTGCACGACATCTTCATGCGCGGCTGAGCGCGACGGCGTTCGCCTCGCCTCCGGGCACAAAAACAAAAAGCCCGCCGAGATTCTCATCTCGGCGGGCCTGCTGTATGGTCGGGGCGACTGGATTCGAACCAGCGACCACCAGACCCCCAGTCTGGTGCGCTACCAGCCTGCGCTACACCCCGACAGCGCCCCCTTTCTAACGGGTCCGGTCGAGCCTGCCAAGGGTCTTCAGTGCGATTCTTGATCGCCCGTGGGGCCCCGAAGTGAGAACTCTTTGCGAACGCGCGCAATCTGCGAGCGAATCGCTTCGATGCGCTCAAGAGCGGCCGACCCGTTCACGCTGCTCGCCGCGGAGGTGGGCTCGGTGGTCGACGGCGCGCCCGTCTCAGACAGCGCCTTGCGCGCGCCCGCGATGGTGAAGCCCTCGTCGTGAAGCAGCTTACGAATGCGCAAGAACTTAGCGAGGTCCTTGCGCTTGAACATGCGCTGCCCCGAAGGCGATCGGGTGGGGCGCATCTTGAACTCGCCCTCCCAGTAGCGCAGGACGTGCGGCTCCACGCCTACGATCTCGGCGGCTTCGCCGATGCGGTAGAAGAGCTTGTCGGGGACGTCTGGGGGGAGCTCGTCTTGGTCGCTCACAGCGGCCTCCTTCGCTTCATCCCTTAACGCCCTGGTGGCGCCGTCAAGGGATCAGCCCCCTGAGGTGCCCGAGTCAGCCGGGGTGCTGTCCGGCTCCTCAAGCGCGATCGCCCACGTGTCCATGCGCTCCTCGCCCAACACGCCGCCTGAGCGTAGCCCGATCACCCACATGCCCGCGGAGGCCGAGTCCTGGGTGAGCTCGAAGGTCTGATCGACGCCGCGGTCCGAGTGCACGGTGACGGTGGCGTGCTGAACCTGCGCGTCCCACGGCTCGTCGACCTGCACCACGAGCTGGTGCTCGGTGCCCACTGGGCCCGACCCCGGCACGACCGACGCTTGGCCGACTTGGACCACGCCCGTGTTGGAGTACAACGCAACGACGCGCTCGTCGCCCCGATCAGCCGAAGCTGTCACCTGGACGACGAGCGCGTCATCGGTCGCGTTGAAGCGACTCCACGATGTGCTCCCCCCCTCGCAGCTCGTGGGAACCAGCGCCGCGAAGAGGAGGGCAGCGATCACCTAGGCCAACGCAGCCTTGGCCTTCGCGACGATGTCAGCGAAGACCGCGGGCTCACGGGTCGCGAGATCCGAGAGCATCTTGCGGTTGAGATCGATGCCAGCGAGCTTCATGCCGTGGATGAACTTTGAGTAGCTCAGCCCCGCCGCGCGGGTGGCGGCGTTGATACGAACGGTCCACAGACGGCGGAAGTGCTGCTTGCGCTGCTTACGGCCGATGTAGGCGTTCTTCTCCGCATGCATGACGGCTTCGTGAGCCTGGCGGAGGTTCTTGCGAGCTCCGAAGAAGCCCTTGGCGCGAGCGCGAAGGTTCTTCAGACGGGTCGTACGAATTTGTGCGCGCTTGACGCGAGCCATGGGACACCTCTGGTTCTAGCCGCTTCCCACCCGAATCAACGGGGGTGGCGGCGGGTGGAAAAGAAACTACTTGCCCTGAGCCAGCATGAGGCGAACGCGACGAGCGTCCATTTCACGCATGATCCCGGCCTTCATCAGCTTCTTCTTGGTGGTCTTCGACTTGGCCGACAGGTTGTGTCGAAGTCCCTTGCACTTGAACTTGATCTTGCCCGATCCGGTGCGCGAGAACCGCTTGGCGGCGCCGCGGTGGGTCTTCATCTTAGGCATGGGCAACTCCTCTAAGCCACCGCCGTCTATAGGGGGGCGTGCCACTTGGCAAGCGTCGGCGCTGCAGTACAGCGCCGACGCTCATCCAACAAAGGTCAGGACTCTTCGCTGACGTCCTCGCCTGCTTCCTCGTCGCCCTCTTCGCCGTCGTCTTCACCGTCTTCATCGTCGGTGAATTCTTCGTCGTCGAGCTCCTCGGAGTCAGGGTCGTGCAGCTCCTCGTCTTCTTCGTCTTCCTCTTCTTCACCATCTTCACGCTTGGGCTGCGGGCGACGCAGTGGCGCGATGATCATGAACATCTGACGCCCCTCCATCCGCGGCATGGCTTCGATGGTGCCCGACTCCTTCACAGCGTCGGCGATTCGCAGACACTGCTCGGCGCCGATGTTGCGGTGGGCGAGCTCGCGGCCGCGGAAGCGGACCGTGATCTTGACCTTGTGGCCAGCGTCCAAGAACTTGCGCGTAGCGCGCGTCTTGACGGCCATGTCGTGGTCGTCCGTCTTGGGGCGAACCTTGACCTCTTTGGTCTGGACCTGGACCTGCTTCTTGCGGGTCGCAGACTCCTTCTTCTTCTTTTCGTACTTCATACGGCCGAAGTCGGCGATACGACAAACAGGCGGATGCCCGTTTGGCGCAACCTCAACGAGGTCCAACCCTCGCTCTTCGGCCAGACGCACGGCGTCCTCGGTCATGAACTCGCCGAGTCGGTTTCCCTCCTCATCGATGACGAGAACACGAGGGACGCGAATCCGTCGGTTGATACGAGGCTCGTTGTTGTCAGGCCGCTCGAACCGGCGACCGCGCGGTCTTCTGCGCAAGCACGCTCCTAGGAAGTCTTAGAGGTGGACGGGCACGCAACGCGCGTGCACCCGCCGGACATATCGCGAGCACAGCAGAAGCGCAGCGCGAAAAGCAAAAACGGCAGGCCCGAGGACCTGCCGTCTTGTTGTTGATGGTTGGCGCGGACAGGATTGAACTGTCGACCCTCGCCGTGTCAGGACGATGCTCTCCCACTGAGCTACGCGCCAGCAACACTCACCATTTATCGTCGCCCCCAGGAGGCGTCAACGCCGTCACCGCATCAATTTTGCCGAGCACGGTTTGCCCTACATCTTCGGCGACAGAATGCGGCTGCAGGCGCCGCCCGGTGGCCTGAAGCACGGACGTGACCCCGGCTCCAGCCACGCCGCAGGGCACGAAGCCGTCGAAGCCGCTGAGGTCGGGGCACAGGTTGAGCGCGAAGCCGTGCATGGTGACGTGGTGGCGGATGTGAAAGCCGAGCGACGCGATCTTGTTCGACCCGACCCACACGCCTGGAGCGCCCGAGCGACGCCCCGCGTCGACCCCGCGCGCCTGAAGCCACTCGATGAGGCCGGCCTCCACCGCGCCCACCAGCGCTGGCACAGCGACCTGCCGTCGCCCGAGATCGAGCATCAGGTAGCCGACGAGCTGACCGGGGCCGTGCCACGTCGCGAGGCCGCCGCGCTCCGTGTGTACGACCTCCGTGCCGCGCCGCGCGAGCTCCTCGCGGGACGGGAGCTGCGCGACCTCCCGCCGCCCGGTCGTGATGACGCTGGGGTGCTCCAGCAGCCAGTGTGCCTCGGGGGCGGTGCCCGCGACGATCGCCTCGCGACGAAGGTGCTGAAGGCGCCAGGCCCACGCGTAGCCCAAGCGGCCTAGCCACTGTGGACGCGGTGAGTCCGTCACGGGTCGATCACCACCACGACTCGCCCCATGCCGAGCAAGCGGGCGTTTTGAATGGACGCGCGAACGGCCGCGGCGCTCGCTTCGTCCAGGGTCCACTCGCCGCCTTGCACGCTGATGACCCGGCTGAACATCGGGTGCTCCCCTGCCCTGGCAGCGGCCGGGTGCGCGGCGTCCCACACGTAGATCACGGCGGTGGTCTCTGGCGGGGCGTCGCTCCAGACCATGCCTTCGTAGAGCGACTCGCCGTCGGGCGCGACCACCTCGGGTGCGAAGACCGGGAGCGCCCCGGTGCCCCGAGCGTCGATCACCCAGCCGGTGTACGCACCCTCCTCTTTGGTGGGCGAAGGCTTGGTTTGGTGCAGCGACCACGGCTTGAGCACGTCGGTGATCGACAGCGCCGCGACGATCTCGACGCGACCGCTCGCGTAGTAGCGCGCCTCGCTCTCGGCCCACCGCGCGATGCGCTTGGCGAGGACGGCGCCGTCCTCCGGGTCCTCGCTGAGGTCCGCTACGGTGAGCGTCCCCTGCACGCGCACCTCCTCGGCCGCGCGCTCGATCTTTCCGCCGAGCGGGCGACGCGCGGTGGTCTCCACGACCTTGCGGCTGGAGTCGACGCCGCTCGGTAAGGCCGCGCCGCGCACCTCGACCTCAAGCGTGGTCCAGTTGATCCACGCGTCACCGCCGACCGCCTCGCGCACGTCGTCCAAAGGGGCCGCGAGCGCGACCGCGAACCACAAGCTTGCGAGCATCAATCGAACTCCACCACGGGCTGACCGAAGAACTTGAGCGCCGCCTCTTCCAAGGCCATGCTGGGGTCCACTTGGAACGGGAGCCCCACCTCGAGGGCGTAGCGCCCGTCGACGAGCAGCACAAGCAGCGCCTCGGCGGAGCCTCGCTGCTCCTGCAAGAAGGCAGCGAACTGCTGCAAACGCTCGCCCGCGAGGCTCGAGAGTGGCACGCGAAAGCGCACCGCCCGCACGCTGCGCGCGCGCAGGTCCGACAGCGCCTCGGCGGTAGAGCCGCGCAGCTCTGGGGCCTCGTTGTCGTGGGAGACCTTGGCGGTGACGAGCACGGGCTCGCCCGACTTGAGCGAGCGCTGGCTGTGCGCCCAAGGCTCCGGGAAGAAGACACAGCGCACGCTCCCGGTCGCGTCCTCGACGCGCAGCTGGGCCATGCGGTCGCCGCGCTTGGTGCGGGTGGGCTTGATGTCCGCGACGAGGCCGAGCACGCGCACCTCACCGCCATCGGGTTGGGCGTTCAGGCCCTCGACGGTGGACGTGGCGTAGCGATCCGCGTCGGCGCGAAAGGCCTGCATCGGGTGGCCCGTGAGGTAGAGCCCGAGCACCTCGTGCTCGGCGGCGAGCTGGGTGGGGATCGACCACGGCGGCACCTCGGGAAAGCGAAAGGCCGCCGGGCGCGACGTGGGCGCGAGCGCCGCGAACAGCCCGACCTGGCCAGCGCTGCGGTCGTCGCGCACGCGCTGCCCGGCCTGCACCGCCGACTCCAAGCCGGCCATGAGCGAGGCGCGGGGCACACCGGAGTAGTCAAACGCGCCCGCCTTGACGAGCGCCTCGAGGACGCGGCGGTTGACGCGCGCGCCGTCCACCCGCTCAAAGAAGGCGAAGGGCGTGTCAAAGTGGCCGCCCGCGTCCTGGCGCGCCTCGACGATGGCGTCGATGGCCCCGCGGCCGATGCCCTTCACCGCCGCGAAGCCGTAGCGAATGCAGCTCGGCGTGCCCGGCTCGTGCTGCGGCACGTAGAAGTCGTTCACCGAGATGTTGATGGAGACGGGAAGCACCTCGACGCCGTGCGCGCGGCAGTCGTCGATGTACATGAGCACCTTGTCGGTGTTGCCCGCTTCAATCGTCATCAGCGCGGCCATATACTCGGCGCGGTAGCGGGCCTTGAGGAAGGCCGTCTGGTAGGACACGATGCCGTAGGCGGCCGAGTGGCTCTTGTTGAAGCCATACGCGGCGAACATCGCCAAGAGGTCGAAGATCTCGTTCGCGAGCGTGCCGTCGACGCCTCGCGCCACAGCGCCCGGCACGAACTTGTTCCGCTCCTTCTCCATCTCCGCGGGGTTCTTCTTGCCCATCGCGCGGCGGAGCAGGTCGGCGCCGCCGAGCGAGTAGCCCGACAACACCTGCGCGATCTGCATGACCTGCTCCTGATACACGACCGTGCCGTAGGTCGAGTTCAGGATGGGCTCGAGGCTCGGGTGCAGGTACTCGACCTTCTTGCGCCCGCGCTTGCGGTCGACGAAGTCGTCGGTCATGCCTGCGGTGAGCGGACCGGGGCGGTACAGCGCGACCAGGGCGACGATGTCGTCGATGACGTTCGGCTGCAGGCGCGCGAGCAGGTCGCGCATGCCCGACGACTCGAGCTGGAACACGCCGAGGGTGTCGCCGGCGCTCAAGAGCTCGTAGGTCGCTGTGTCATCCAGGGGAATGAGCGCCATGTCGAGCTTCTCGCCGAAGTTTCGCTCGATGGACACCAGCGCATCACGGATCTGGTCGAGGGTCTTGAGCCCGAGGAAGTCGAACTTGATGAGGCCCATCGCCTCGGCCGACTTCATGTCGTACTGCACGACCGGCCCGCCGCCGGGCTCGTCGCGGTAGAGCGGCGCGTAGTTCACGAGCGGCTTGTCGGCGACGACGACACCCGCGGCGTGAACGCCCGTCTGGCGGCACAGCCCCTCGACGCGCAGGGCGAGGTCGAGCACGCGGCGCACCTTGGGGTCGCCCTGGCGCAGCGCCTCTAGGGCCGGGGTCTCGTCGAGGGCCTCTTGTAGCGTGATGCCGAGCTTGTCTGGGATCAACTTGGCGATGCGATCGGCGTCGTTAAAGTTGAGGTCGAGCACGCGGGCCACGTCGCGCACCGCCGCCTTCGCCTTGAGCTTGCCGTAGGTGATGATCTGCGAGACCAGCGGCGCGCCGTACTTCTGGCGCACGTGCTCGATGGCCTCCTCGCGGCGGTCCTGGCAGAAGTCCACGTCGATGTCGGGCATCGACACGCGCTCTGGGTTCAGGAAGCGCTCGAAGAGCAGGTCGAAGCGGATCGGGTCGATGTCCGTGATGCGCATCGCCCACGCGACGAGCGATCCGGCGGCCGATCCACGGCCTGGGCCCACGGGAATGTTGTTATCCTTCGACCAGTTGATGAACTCAGCGACGATGAGCAAGTAGGCCGGGAAGCCCATGCCGACGATGGTGCGGAGCTCGGTGGCGAGGCGCTCGTGGTACGTGGAGTAGAGCGCCGGATCGATGTGCTTGAGGCGCAGCGTGAGGCCGGTCTCGGCGTACCAAAAGAAGAAGCCGTTGATGCAGCCAGCCCCCGGCGGACGCGGCGGGATCGCCACCTCAGGATCGGGCAGACCGTAGTCGCGAGGCGGCGGAAAGGCCCGGTAGAAGTACTCCCAGTTGGCGTCCGTGTCGGGCTGCGTGCCGTCGGGATCCACGTCGGGCGGCTGGGTGGCCGGGAAGTGGTAGTCGTCGTTCGTCTTTACGAGGGCGAGGCTGTAGTTGCAGCGCTGCGCGATGGCCGCGGTGCGGGTGATCGCGTCCTCGTCATTGGGGAAGATCGCGCGAAGCTCCTCCTCGGACTTGAGCCACGCTTGATCGGTCGCGCTGAGCTGCCGGCGCACATCCGACAGCGAACAGCCCATGCCGATGGCGTTGAGCGTCTCGTGAACGACCGCGTCCTCGGCCTTGGCGTAGTGCACGGCGTTGGTGACGACCGTGAGGTAGCCGAGCTCCTGCGCGAGCTCGCGGGCGAAGTCGTTGACGCGCTCTTGGCCTTCCAAGCCGTGATCTTGCAGCTCAAAGTAGAGCTGATCGGCGCCGAGGAAGTCGGCGAGCTCGTGGACCTGGCGGCGGGCCTCGGCCTCGTTGTCGCGCAGCAGCGGGCGCCCGAACGCGCCCTTGCGGCCTCCGGTCAAGAAGATGAGCCCCTCGGAGTGACGGCGAAGGCGCTCGAGGTCCACGCGCGGCTTGTAGTGGACGCCGTCGAAGATCGCGGCGGTGATCAGCTCGCAGATGTTCGCGTAGCCCCGCGCGTCCTGCACGAGCGCGAGCATCTGGTAGCCGCCGTCGGCCTCGCGCGGGTCGTCGTGCCCCATGCCCTGCGGGTCGACGTGCAGCTCTGCGCCAAAGATCGCTTTAATCCCTTCGGACTTGCAGGCTTTGTAGAAGGTGACCGCGCCGTAAAAGTTGCAGGTGTCCGTGAGCGCGATGGCGCTCATCCCATGAGTCTTGGCCGCCCGAGCGACCTGCTCGGGGGTCATGGTGCCGTCGAGCAGCGAGAACTGCGAGTGGACGTGGAGATGAACGAAGGACATCGCGAACCGGGGGCGGGAGGCGTTACAGCCTAACCCCGATGCACCACACGACGCTGACCATCCCCACACCAGGCCGCGGCTTGGTCGACATCACCTCGAACGTACGCGACGCTGTCGCGGCGCTGGGGGCGCGCTCAGGGCTGTGCCACCTGTTCGTCAGGCACACCAGCGCCTCGCTGCTGATTCAGGAGAACGCGGACCCGTCCGTGCTGCGCGATCTCGAGGTCTGGATGAGCGCGCTCGTGCGCGACGGCGATCCTCGCTTCACGCACACCGAAGAGGGCCCCGACGACATGAGCGCGCATGTCCGCGGCGAGCTCACCGCCACGCAGCTCTCGGTGCCCATCCTCGACGGCGAGCTCGCGCTCGGCGTGTGGCAAGGCCTCTACCTGTGGGAGCACCGCACCAGGGGTCGCGCCCGCGAGGTCGTGTGCTCCGTCCTCACCTGACCGGAGCTCTACCATGCCCTCGCCCTTCCCTCATGTCGCACCTGAGCATCGGGGTGAACTACGCCGCTTGGACCTGGGCTCTCAGTGTCTGCGTGGCAACTTCTGGCAGGACCCGGCGCGGCGCGACGTGCTCGTCTACACGCCGCCCCGCTTCGACGCCCAGCGCGCCTACCCTGCCCTGCTCGTGCTCGCTCCCTTCGCTGGGACGGGCGAAGGCCTGCTCGCCCACGGCCTGAGCGACGTGGCGATCACCACGCGCTTCGACCGCATGATCCTCGACGGCTGCGCGCCCTTCATCGCCGTGCTGCCCGACGTGATGACCAGCCTCGGCGGCAGCCAGTTCCGCGACTCGCCCGCCATCGGCGACTACGCCACCTACGTGCTGCGCGAGGTGCGCGCCGCCGTCGCCGCCGCCCTCCCGCTCACCGGACGCTGGGGGGCGATCGGGCGCTCGTCGGGTGGCTACGGCGCCCTCGCGCTCGCCATGGACGCGCCGGGTGAGCTGCACGCCGTGGCGTCGCTTGCGGGCGATATGGGCTTCGACCTCGCTTACCTGGGCGACATCTCGCACGCCGTCTCAGGGGTGCAGCGCGCCGGCGGCTTGGACCGCTTCGTGGAGCACTTCTGGGCCCAGGCGCGCCCCGGCCAAGACACCTTCGCCGCGCTCAACGTGCTCGCGATGTCCTGCGCCTACTCACCGGACATGACCCGCGCGCCCATCCCCGCCCGCTTGCCTGTCAACATGCTCACCGGCGAGGTGGACTTTGACGTGCTCCAAGGCTGGCGCGCCCACGACCCCATCGAGCGCGCCAGCACCGAGGGCGAAGGCCTCGCCAAGCTCGACATGCTCTTCTTCGACGCGGGCGATCGCGACGAGTACAACCTGCACCTCGGGGCGCGGCGCTTCGCGGCCCGCCTGCGGGCCCTCGGCATCGACCACGTCCACGAGGAGTTCTCCGGCGGTCACCGCGGCACGAGCTACCGCTACGATGCAGTCGTACCGCGGATCATAGCGGCGTTGGAGCGCTAGCTACTCGTCGGCGAGCGCCTGCGGAATCAGCCCCTCAAGCGGCGGAAACGCAGCCCCCTCGCCGTAGAACCAGCGGTAGGTCTGCCAGGTGCCGGTCACGCGCTTGACGTAGCCGCGGGTCTCGCGGAAGGGGATGTCCTCGACGTACTCGTCGGTGGGCACGTTGCCGAAGCGCCCGATCCACTCGGAGACGCGCCCAGCGCCCGCGTTGTAGGCCGCGAGCGACAAGAAGGGGCTGCCGTGCTGCTGCTTGTGGAGCGAGTCGAGGTAGCGCGCGCCGATGTCGAGGTTGGTCTGCGGGTCCTTGAGCGACTCGTTGGTGATGCTGATGCCCAGCCAGCCGGCGACCTGCTTAGCTGTCGCGGGCATGAGCTGGGAGAGGCCGATGGCCCCCGCGTGGCTGACGACGTTGCGGTTGAAGTTGGACTCCTCGCGCATGAGCGCCTGCAGCAGCCAGGGATCGTAGCGATCGTCCTTGGCGGCGACGCTGACGTTCTCCCAGTAACGAAGCGGATAAGCGGTGCGCACCACCTGGGCCTCGCGCGGGCCGAGGGTGCCGATGGGGTGCTCCAACAGCCACGCGCGCATCTGCTCGTGCGCGATGAGCCAGTCACCCGCTTGGGTGCGCAGCTCGGTGAACCAAGCATACTCGTCGGGGGTGGCGTCGGTGAGCGCTCGGCGGCTCCACTCGTCCCGCGCCTCAGCGATGAGGCCGAGGCGCGCGAGCTGGACCGCGTTGCCGGCGTGCGGGTCCTCGAAGACCGCCCTGCGCACGACCCACGGCACCTCCGTCGCGCGTGCCGGACGGGCGGCGTCGAGCTCCGCGGCGAGCTCGGGGCTGAGCGTCATCAAACGCGCGTGAGCGAGCAGCGCGTAGTAGGACCACGGCAGCTCTCGGCAGATCGCGGCGAAGCCCGCGATCGCGGCCTCGCGGCGGGCGTGATCCTCGACCGCCTTATTCGGGTTCGCGACGTCCGGATAGAGCGCCCAACGCGCCGCCCAGTAGCGCCCTGCGGCGACGTCCACCGCCCCTTGGTCCAGGGGCAAGCGGCCCAAAGCCTCGGCCTGCACGATGGCCTCGTCGGTGTTGCCGTCGAGGTAGTGCGACCACGCCAAGCGCCAGGTGGACTCGGGCACGGTGTCGCCGGTGGCGAAGTCCTTGAGCGCCCGGCCCCAGAGCGCCTGGGCCGCCTTGAGATCCCCAGCTTCTTGCTGGGCGATGCCCGCGTGAAGCAGGCCATCGTCCGCGAAGCTGCTGGCCGGGTAGGTGTCCGGCAGCGCGGCGAAGGCCTTGGTGGCCTCGGCATAAGCGCCCTTTCGGAACAAGGCGGTGCCCTGCAGGTAGAGCGACTTGGCGCCGTAGTCACCGGGGGCGTCCTTGCAGCGCGCACCCGCGTCGCCAAAGGCCGCCACCGCTGGCGTGAGCTGGTTCATGCGGTACTTGCTGCGCCCGAGCACGAAGCGCGCGCGGCAGGCGTCCTCGCTCTGGTCCGAGGCTGCGGCCATCACGCGCTCCAGCTCGCGCACTGCGCCCGCGTAGTCCCGCTGGTTCATGAGGCGCTCGGCCCGCTGCGCGACCTCTTGCCAGGTTGGGCGGTACTTGGCGTCGGTGAAGGGCTCCAGCGCCTTGGCGGCCGCGACGGCCTGCTCGCTGCGCGGGAACTCGGTCCACACCCGGCGAAGGAGCGGGTAAGCGGCGGCCTTGTCCGCGGCGCGCACCGCGGCGAGCTCGAGCATCGCGTCGGCGCCCGCCGTATCGCCGCCGTAGTTCGCGATGATCCGCTCTAGCAGGGCCACAGCGGCGTCCGTGTCGCCGGCAGCCCGGGCGACGCGCGCCCGAGTGAGCGCCGCGAGCGGAGAGAGCACGCTGCCCTCGCCGACCTGCTCAAGCAGCGCGACCGCGTCGGCCTCATTCCCAGCGGCGCGCGCGACCTCGGCCTTGGTCCACCGCAGATAGCCGGCCGGCACCAAGGTGGAGTCGCCCACGCGCGCGATCCAATCTGCGGCCTTCGCGGGCTGATCCGCGCGCACGAAGGCCCACGCCACCAAGAAGGCGCGCGCCGCAGCCTGCTCCGCTGTGTCCGCCTTGTGGGGGCGCGCCTGGTGGTCGGCGACGGTCGCCCACGTCCGGTTGCGCAGCGCGGTGAGCTCGTCGTCGGTGAAGGCGAGCGCGAGCCCGTGAAGCTCGTTTGGGACGCCGAGATCGACGGAAGGCTCGGGTGGGGCCTCGACGGCGACCTCGGGCACAACAGCGTGTGGAGGGCCACCAGCAGCAGGCGGAGCGCAGCAGAGCAGCGAGAGCGATAGGGCGGGGAGGAGCAGGAGGCGCATGGTGCAGTCGCGGGGGTCCAGGAGTGGGTTGACGTTGGGCAAGACCCGGCAGCCCTTCGCCATCGTCCAGGTATCCCGGTCGCAGGAGGCCCGCTGATGTTCGTGCCCCGGTGGCTGTTGCTCGTGGCCGCGCTGTGGTTCTGGCACACGCCGTGGCTGTGGCCGCTCAAGGTGCTGGTGGTCCTGTTTCACGAGCTCGGGCACGCGTCCGTGGGCGTGCTCACGGGGGGGACGCTCGTGCGCCTCGACCTCGATCCAAATCAGGCAAGGGCGGCGCATGTGCGCGGCGGCTCCCACCTGCTCGTGCTCAACGCGGGCTACCTCGGGAGCCTCATTTGGGGCCTCGCGCTGCTTCGCGCGTCGCGCAGCCCGAGCGTCGCGCGCTGGGTGACAGCGCTCCTCGGCGCGCTGCTGCTCTGGATCGCGGCGCGCTACACCACCGAGCCCTTCGCGATGGCCTACGGCCTGCTCGCGGGCGGCGTGCTGCTCGGGATCGCGCGGCTCGGCGGGCGCGCTGCCGCGGCGAACACCCTCACGGGCGTCGGCCTGTTTAGCGTGCTGTACGCGCTCATCGACCTCCGCGACGACGTGCTGCTCGGGTCGAGCCCCGCGAGCGACGCCGCGCAGCTCTCGGCGCTCACCGGCATTCCAACGATTATTTGGGGCGTCGCGTGGCTATTACTCGGCGTAGGACTGGTCTGGCGCACGCGGCGCTGGTGGCTCTGAGGCTGGGAGCGCGCTCACCGCGCCGACGAGCGCGTCACCGCCGAGCAGCCAGAAGGGCTCGAGCCCCCCGACGACGGTGGCTGAGCGCGTGCGGTCATCGCCCGCCCCCACCGTGAGCGCGCCGAGCTCGTCGCCCTCGGGCGAGACGGCGCGAACCACAAAGCTGGGCTCGACCGGCGGCGGGGCGGGCTCGCGCCGAACCGCGACGCGGGCCTCGGCGAGGGCGCGCGCGACCGGGGCGCCGTCCAGCGCTCCGGACACCCACTGGCGATCTTGGCGGGTGACGCCGCGAGAGACGCCGTCCAGCGCGACGCCATCGAAGCGAAGCGATGCGTTCTCGGCGTTTGAGTAGGGGATCACCGGGCTGCGCAGCAAGTGGCCTGGTCCCTGCTCCAAGAAGGCGAGCGGCTCCGCGGCGATGAGGCCGGCGGCCCCTCCGCGACGCAGCACGACGCGCCCCATCGGCGTCTCATCGCCGAACTCGAGCAGCACCTCGCCCGTGTTGAGGACGACGCGCACGCGCTGCTTCGGAGCGATGAGCGCCTCGTTCTCGGGGACGGGGATGCGCTGTGCGAAGCGCAGGTCGAGCAGCGCTGAGAGCAGGTCCAACACTGCGTCGTCCGCAGCGGGACCGTAGCCGCGCAGCCACCAGCCGGCGCCGTGGCGCACCAGATCGAGCTCGCCGCCGCTGTTGGTGAGCACGACCTCGCGCGCCGCCGCGAGCTCGTAGCGGGCGACGGACTGGTCCCGCAGGGTCTCCAGCGGGTCGCGCAGCGTGTCATCGAAGGCGGTCCAGACGGCGGCGACCGCTCCCGAGGGCGCGCGCACATAAGTGCGCCCCCCCGTGGGCGCCTTGGCTCCTACCTGCAGGTCAAGCGCTCGCCCAGCGGTCGTGGTGACGGTGATGGACGCGGCGGGAGACTCCAGGCCAAACGCTGCAGCGTCACCTGAGACCGGCACCCCGCGCTCAATCTGCGCGAGCTCGATGGCGAAGGCCTCGACCGCGAGCGGATCGGCGGGCTCGTCGACCGGCGCTGTCACGCGCCACACGCCTTCAACCTGCCGAAGCGACACGAGCTCCTCGCCGCCCTCCGCCTTGGGGCGACGAACGTCGAGCCCAGCGATCTCCTCGGGGGCGAGCGACCACACCAGCTCGCGCTCCGCGGGGTCGCGTGGCGGGGGCGGCGGCTCCCAGAGGTGATCGACCAGCGCTACGCCTACGAGCACGGTCCCCAGGACGACGCCGAGGCGTAGCTGCTGCTCGGTCATCAGGCCTCGGCCGGCTCCGTGTACTTGCCGACGACGACCTGCGCGGGCTGCAGCGTCTTGCCGCGCATGCGGTAGCCGGTGGAGTGCACCATCAGCACGACGCCATCCTGGTCGGCGGACTGACAAGGCATGGCCGCGAGCGCTTCATGGCAAGAGGGATCGAAGGGCGCGCCGACGCCGGGCACCTCCTCCAAGCCGAGGCGCTCCATGGTGGAGGTGAACTGCTGCAGCACCATGCCCAGGCCCTCGACGAGCGTGGACGGGTCGTGCGCGCCAGCTTCGACCGAGCGACGGAGGTTCTGAATCGGATCAAAGAAGGACTGCACGATCGTGAAGGCCTTGCGGTCGGCGTCACTCTGCGCGGCGACCTTCTGGCGACGACGGAAGTCCTCCATCTCCGCCTCGCGGTCCTTGTACGCCTTGGAGACCTCGCGCAAGCGCGACTCCAGCTCGAACACGCGGGCGCGAAGGGTGTCCTCGACGGACGGCCCAACGGGGATGTCGACGATCTCAGCCATCTGGGGCTCCGTTGCGGGCTCGACGCTGGACGCTTCGGCGCCGAGCGCGCCGTCGGTCGTCGCGTCGACGGGCGTCTGAGTTGGGTCCTGGTGGGTCGGTTCTGTGGGTTCCATCGGGCCGCTCCTTGGGCGGCCATGCTAACCACGCCCCCCCCGAGGGCAAGCACGCTCAGCGCGCTGAGGCTCCGCGCTCCTCGAAGCGCTTGCCGCCTCCGTCGAAGCTACCGACGCGTTGGCTGACCGTGTGTTGCTCGAGCACGCGGACGAACAGCTGGTTGCTCGCCGTCCACAAGATGCTCATGAGCAGCAGCATGGCGGCGACCGCCAACATGGAGGTGCTCCCGGACACAGCGATGAGCAGCGCGCCGACGCCGAACACGCTCACGCCAGCGACAGCGGCGCGTGCGACGCGCCAAGCGCGCGTCAGGCGCGCCAAGCTGGCGAGCGTCGCCTGCCCCGTGCGGGCGTCGGGCTTGGCTGTGGCGCCTTGAGCGAGCAGGGCCGATACGACCCGCCACTGGTGCCGTCGCGCCGCCTGCGCCACCCGAACGATGCGCGCCGCGGTGTAGCCAGGGTTGAGGGACAGCGCCTTGTCCAGCGCGTCGCCCGACTCGACGAACCGTCGCTGTTGGTCACGGGCGTACCCGCAATGGAACCACAGCAGCGCGTCGCTTGGGAAAAAGTGAAGTCCAAGCAGCGCGAAGTCCTCGGCGTCCACGTAGGACCGCAACCGGAGCGCGAGGTCGCCGCCCATGACGTAGGCGCGGCGGTGCCAGGGCTGCTCTGCGACCACGAGCCGGCACTGCTGCAGCGCTTCTTCTTGGCGCCCGGAGCGAATGAGCTTCAGCACTTGGTCCCAGCGCGTCGGGAGCAGCTCGCCCTCGGCGTCCTCGGGCCCCTGCCGCGCCGCGTACGCCTCGAACTCCGCGCCGCGCGCCGACAAGTACATGCCGCAGTCGATGCTGTGGTGAAAGGCGATGAGCCGCTCACCGTCGCTGGCGACGGCGTCCGCGGCCTCAAAGCCTCGGAGCTCCGCCATGAAGCGCTCGCGAAGCGGCTCAGCGCCCTCGAAGCGGAACAAGTACAGCATCATACCGCTGGTGAAGCCGTGTGGGACGACGTACCACACGCTCAGCGGGTTCTCCGCGCCCCCAAAGTCCGCGCCCTGGACGGGCTCCACCGACACCTCGGGGCGCCCGGGGCTCTGCAGCACACGGCATAAGAAGGCCGCGATCTCGCCGGCGATGTCGCCGAAGGCCTGCGTGGGGTCCACATCCCCTGCCCCAAAATCCCAGCCGAAGCGCTCAAAGTAGGAGCGTCGAAGCTGTTCAATCCGCGAACGGCAGTGCAGCATCTCCGCCTCGACCAGCTGCTCATCCGCGTAGCGCATCGCCGCGAAGGTGATGCGGCGCTGATAGAGCCGAATGGACTCTTCAAAGCCGTAGCGTCGAACAACACCGTCACGCCCTACGATCTCCACGGGGAACTCGACGGTCTCCGTGTAGTCCTTCTTGGTGTAGCGGTGGAGTTTCCAGTCCTTATCCATGCGAGACGTGGTGCTCCTGCTTCACGATAGCATCGGTACAGTGGGTGGTGAAATAGAGTGTCGCGCTGTCGCGTACTTGAGGCACTTTCCTAGGAGGAGCGCCTGCTGGCCCTGCGCATTCACGATCGAGACGAAGCGGACCCGGCGCTAATCGTAGCGGCGCGCGAGGGCGACATCGCTGCGCGCGCTCGGTTGGCGGAGCAGTGGGCTGGCCCCGTGTATCGATTGGCGCTTCATCTGCTCCGCGACCCGCATGACGCCAACGACGCAGCTCAAGAGTCGCTGGTCAAGATCCTGCGTACGCTCGATCGCTTCGACGAGCGCCGGTCGTTTCGGGCCTGGATATTTCAGATCACGCGCAACACCTGCATTGACGAGCACCGCCGCCGCAAGCGACAAGCTTGGGACGAAGCCCCTGAGCTCGCCGACCCGGCCCCCTCGCCCGTGCACCTCATCGCCAAAGAGCAGAGCGCTGTGGTCGTGCGCCGGGCGCTTCAGCAGCTCGCGCCGCTCTACCGCGAGGTGCTCGTCCTCTACCACTTCGAGCACCTGAAGTACGCGGAGATCGCCGACGTGCTGCAGATCCCGCTCGGCACCGTGATGAACCGCATCTTTCGCGCCCGACAGAAGTTCAAAGAGCTCCTCCCCGAAGGCGGTGAACGCCCATGACTGATCACCTGCATGACCGCGATCTCGCTCGGCTCCTCGACGGCGCTCTCGCCGAGAGCGACGCCGTGCGCATCGCGCTTCACCTCGATGACTGTCCGCTCTGCGCGACGCGCCTCGCGACGCGTGACCCGCTCTCGCGCGTGTTCGCCAACCAGCCCGATCCGCGCACGCCCCCACAGTTGGCCGCGCGCGCGCTGCACTTGGCGACGACGCCCACCGGCCCCAGCCAGGTCGAGCTCCGGGTGGCGTGCGGGCTGCTCGCTGCGGCGGCCATGGTTGCCCTTAGCGCGGACGCCGTCCCGCTCTCGCCCTTCCGACTCACCGTCGGGGGCGCCGCCCTGGTGAAGCTCACCACGCAGATCAGCGGCCTAATCGCCAGCTCGTCGGTGGCGTGGATCGTGTTCTTCGGTCTGGGCGCGCTCTCGCTCGCGATCGCAGCACAGCTGTCCGACCAGCAGCGCGCCATCGGAGATAGCCGATGAAGCTGGTCCTCCTGCTCGCCTTGATCGCGCACGCCGCCCCCCCCGACGCCACCGTCGAACCGCAGGCCGGCGACGCCCAAGCCGTCGGCGCCACAGCACCTGTCGAAGCAACGCCCGTGGAGCTGCGCCTCCAGGAGCAGCTGAAAGCCATGCAAGCGCGCCTTGACGCGCAGCAGCAGGAGATCGCCGCCCTGCGAGCGCCACAGCTCGCGGTGCCTCCCGCCACTCCGGCGCGCGACCAAGTGCTCATCGGGCAAGACGTGCTCGTCGAGGAGAACACCGTCGCGAACAACGCCGTGTCGATCGGGGGCGACGTCATCGTGAACGGGCACGTGCTCCGCGACGTGCAAGCCATCGGCGGCAGCGTGCGCATGGGCCCGCCCGCCGTCGTCGACGGCGACGCCATCGCGGTCGGCGGCACCATAGAGATGGCGCCCGGCGCCATCTTGCGCGGTGATCGCGTCGCGATCACCAGCAACCTCATCGGCTTGCAGGACCGCGCGCTCGGCGTGGTCGCCACCTTCTACCAGCGCGTCGTGACGCTGTTCACCCTCGTCGGCGGCGGGCTGCTCACCATCGCGCTCTTTCCGCAGCGCGTCGAGCGCACAGCGCGGATGATTGAGGAACGCCCGCTGCGATCCGCGCTCTTGGGCAGCGCGATCGCGTTCTTTGTGCTGGTGGGCGCCCTCCTCTTCGCGGTCACCATCATCGGCGTGCCGCTTAGCCTCGTGCTCCTAGCGGGCTTGGCCTCGGCGTGGTGCCTCGGCTGGACGGCGCTGGCGGCGCTCATCGGTGAGCGACTCGCAGCGCACGTCTCGGGCGCACACGGCTGGCGCGCCTTCCTGTTGGGCGCGGCCGTGCTCGGCGTGGTGGTGCAGCTGCCCGTGCTCGGCGACCTCATCGTCGCCACGGGGACGCTGCTCGTCACCGGCGGCGCGATGGTCAGCCGCCTGGGCACCGTCTCACCGAGGTAGGCGGGCCCGAATCCCGGCGACCATGCCATCGAGGTCGGCGAGCGGCGACGGGCCGAGCGCCTCGACCAGCGCTGGAGCGCCCGCGAGGGCCTCGGTCATAGCGGCGTGAGCGCCGCGGTCGTCACCCGAAGCGAGGCGGGACGCCGCCCAACCGAGCAGCAGCTCGCTGCGCAGCGCCGACGGGCGCGCCTCCAGGCGTAGGCCACGCTGGACGAGTCCGCCCGCTTCGGCCCACTCGGCGCGACGCATAGCGAGCTCAGCCAGCCGCAGCAGCGCGGCGGGCTGATTGGCGTCGAAGGCGAGGCTGCGCTCGTAGTGCTGGGCCGCCTTGTCCGGGCGCCCCATGTGCTCGTCGAGGATGCGCCCCTTGGTCATGTAGGCCTGGATGACGTCTGCGGGCACCGTCGCCTGGTAGATGATGTTGTTGTAGAAGTTGAGCGCGGTGTTCCAGTCGTTCTGGTCTTCCAGCACCAGCGCCATGCCCTTGAGCGCGTCGAGGTGGTTGGGGCTCAGCTCAAGCGCCTTGTTAAAGCGCTTGGCCGCCTTCTCCGACTGGCCGAGCGCGTGCTCCACCATGCCGAGCGAGGTGTAGGTCCGCGCCATGTCGGCCTTGTTGCCGTGTCCGCCCGTGAGCTGAAGCAGCTGGCGAAGCACGCGCTCGGCCTTTCGCCACTGCTCACGCTCCATGTAGAGCGGCGCGACAGCTTCCAGCGTGGGCAGGTGCGTCGGGTTGAGCTCCAACGCGCGGTCGTAGCGCGGGATCGCGTCGTCGAACCGCCCGTGTTGGGACAAGAGCCGCGCAAAGTCGTAGAAGAAGAGCGCGACCTCCATTCGGACGTCGAAGTCATCCATATCCTTGCGGTCGGTGATCTTCGGCTCGAGGCGCGAGAAGAGGTCGAGCGCCTCGGCCGAGCCAGCGTCGAGCAAGAATCGCGCGCGGTACTCCAGCGCGCCCTGATGTTCGGGCTTGAGCTCCAGCACGCGAGCGTAGAGCACCGCCGCCGCGTCGCGGTTGTGGTTCATCATGGACTCGACGCTCGCTGCGTCCAGAAGGAGCTTCACCTTCGCGTCGACCTCCTCGGTGCCATCGGCTTGGACCAAGATGCAGCGCACCGCGCCCGTGAGGTCGCCATATTGACGGCAGAGCCGCTCAAGGCGGGCCGCAGCGGGCACGTTCGGCGGGATATTCGCGATCGCCTTCTCAAAGAAGGCCGCTGCATCCTCGCGAAGCAGGTGATCTTGCGCCGCGACTCCGATCTGGAAGAGCAGGTCGCCGCGCTCGTAACTGGTGGTGAGCGGCAGCAAGCGCTGGCCGAGGTCCATAAACGCGCCCCAGTCCTCGACGGCGGCCGCGATCGCTGTGGACGCGCGCAGCGCGTCGCCATCTTCGGGGGCCTCGTCCAGCACAGCGCGCCAAGCGTCGAGCGCGACAGTGGGTTGTTCGAGGTGCTGTTGTGTGACGGTGGCGATCTCGCGGAGGGCCGCTAGTCGAGGTTCTCCGCGCAAGAGCGAGGCCTCGCGACGCAGCACGCTGACCAAGCCGACGTAGTCGTTGCGCTCGCCGGCGATCTGCTTGAGCTGCTCGATCGCGCGAGCTTCGTCGGGCACATGGTCGAGCGCGTCGAAGCACGCCTGGCTGGCGGCGTCGAGGTCACCAGCAAGGCGATGCACGCCCGCGATCTCTAGCGCGAGGTCGGCGGACTCCCGCGGCGTGTCCGCGCCCGCGGCGAGCGCCGTGAGGTACCCAATCCCGAGGGCGACCTCGCCCCGAGCGCCCGCGATTCGCGCGAGCGCGCGGGTGACGTCTCGATCCTCGAGGGTCTGCTCGTGCAGGCGCTGGTACAGCTCCCACGCCTCGTCCGTCGCGTAGAGGTGGTCGGCGAGGAGCTGGCGCATGTGGCCGTCGACGTCCGCGCGCACGTTCGGCTCTTGCACCCGCGCGCGAATCCGCTCGAGCACGGCGTAGGCTTCGCGCCAGCGTTCAACGGCGAGGAAGGCGCGCGAGGCCTCGAAGAGCTGCGCGAGCGTCGGCGAGCCGGTGAGCGCCTCGGCGTACATATCCGCCGCGCGGTCGTCAATTCCCCCCTCCTGCATGACGCGGGCGCGCGCGGTCAGCCCCGCGGCGTCGCGACCCTCGTAGAGCGCGGAGAGGCCATCGGCGTCGTGACGCTCCAAGAGCACGCGCTCGAGCTCAGCGAGCGCCTCGCGGCTCGACGGGCGAAGCTGAAGCGCGCTCTGGTAAAGCGCGCCCGCCTGCGCGACGTCACCGAGATCCTCGGCGACCGCGGCCGCCCAGAGCATGTGAGCGGCGCGTACCGGGGGCGCCGCGTCGCTCTGCGCGAGCACGTTGTGCGCCCGGAGCAGGACGGGCGACGAGCCGTTCGCGCGCACCAGCTGGCTGAGGTTCTGCGCGACGCGGGTGCTCGGCTCATCCGCAGACAGCAGCTCGGTGAGCAGCTCCGCGGCGAGCCCAGGCTGCCCGAGTCGGTGTGCGAGCAGCCGAGCGCGCTCGAGCTTGTCCTCGGCGTCCGTGGCCTGCGCGAGCAGGCGGCTCGCGTCCTCCCAGAACTGCTGCGACGCGATGAGGCGGGCGACACCGCGCAGCGGTCGCTCGATCTGCACCATGGAGGCGAGCTCTCGCGCAGTGTCGGCCGCGCCGATGGCGTCGCCAGAGTCCGCCTGCTGTGCGACGAGTCGCACGAGCCAACGGGCGCGCTCGTCGTCGCTCGACGAGGCCATCGCGGCGTTTCGGTACAGCGCACCAGCGCTCTCGTGTTGCCCGTCTTTGGCGAAGCGCAGCTCGGCGATCGGCAAAGCGCCCGGGTGACGGGGATCCGCGTCCAGCACGCCCTGCAGCTCGGCGTCGCCGTCGAAGCCTTCGATCTGGCGCGCCACCTCGGCGGCCGCGAGAAAGCGCCACCGGCGCGCGTTGGGCTCGGTGAGCGCCTCGGCCTCCGAGCGGTGCAGGCGGTACACCTCCTCGGAGCCCCCTCCTCGTCCAGCGAGCTCCTTGAGCAGGCCAATCGCTGGCAAGAAGTCCGGGGTGACCATGGTGCACAGGCGCAAGCACTCGATCGCCTCGTCGAGACGGTCCGCCTTGTCGGCGTAGACGCGACCGGCTCGGTAGAGCAGGCTGGTCTTCTCGGGGAGGTCGGCGGCGTGCTCGCCTGCGCGGCGAAGCACGGCGCCCATGTCCGCCCAAGCGTCCTGCGCTTCGAGGATCTCCAGCAGCGCGTCCAGCGCGGCGGGATGATCGGGGACGCGCTCTAGGACGCGCTCAAAGCACGAGCGCGCGCCAGACTCGTCGTCCAAGCGACGTTGGCGGGTGCGACCCGAGCGGTAGATGTGCAGCGCCTGCTGGGACACGTCCTCGACGTGCGCTGCGCGCTGCTCGTGAATGTCGGCGACCTCGGCCCACTCGCCCAAGCGCGTGCAGACCCGAAGCAGGCCCTCGAGCGCCGAGCAGAAGCCTGGGTCGATCGCGATCGCCGCGCGGAACGCGTCGCGCGCGCGCACTTGATCGCCGGCGGTCTCTGCGATCTCGCCGAGGCGCAGCAGCAGCGCCGTCTTAACGGACAGATCCTCGGCGGTCGCGATGCGCTCCGCCCAGAACTCGGACAGCCCGTCGAGGTCGCCCGAGCTCTTGAGCAGGCGGGCGACGGACTCAGCAGCGGGACCCGCCGAAGGATCGACGGCGACCGCCGCGCGGAAGGCAGCGAGCGCTCGAGCGGTGTCGCCCAGCGCCTCGCGCGCTTGTCCGTGTCGGTAATGCGCGAAGCTCACGCCGCGATCGCGGACCTCGCACAGCGCTACCTCGGCCGCGCACAGGTCCGCGTACGCACCCGTGTCATCCTGCGACAAGCAGAGGGCCTGGAGCGCGCGAAGTGAGCCCTCGTCATGGAGCGCGACCCCTTCGGCGAGCAGCTCGCGAGCGGCGGCGACATTGCCCGCGTCGACCTCGGCGTGTGCAGCGCGTCGGAGCCACCAGCACCGCTCGGCGCCTTGCGCTCGCGCGGCTTCGGCGCGGTACAGCGACGCGAGCGCTGCGTCGTCACCCGTCTGGGTGAAGAGCGCCTCTAGCGCCAGGAAGGCCGGTGCGTAGGTTGGGTCGGACGACAGGGAGCGCTCGAAGGCAGCGCGCGCGTCGCCGACGCGACCCAAGCCGAGGAGCACCTGCCCCTGATCGCGCCACAGCTCGGCAGCGACAGCGCTCGAAGAGAGCTCCGCGAGCCGCTGAAGCACTTCGACGCGCGGCTCAGTCAGGCCCGCGGCGTCGAGGTGGTCGGACAACCAGCGCCAAGCGACGTAGTCGTCGGGGTCGGCGAGGACCGCGGCGCGCAGGTGGGCACCTGCCGTGGCGGCGTCGCCGAGCTGCGAGCCCGCGACGACCGCGGCCTCACGCCACCGCTCGGCTGCAGCAGGGCCTTCGGTGCGCTCGGCGCACGCGACGAGGGCGCGGTGCGCGGTCGCCCAGTCTTGGAGCTCCATGGCCGAGGCCGCGAACAGCATCCACAGGTCCAAGTCATCGCCACCGGCCGCGTTGGCTTGCACCGCGAGGGCGTAGGCCGCGCGCGAGTCTCCCGTGCGGTGAAAGGCGATGTCCGACGCCTGAACAAGCAGCGCCACACGCTCTGCACCAGCGGCGGCACCCGCTTCGGCCATGAGCGCTGCGACCAAGTCACCCCACTCGCCCTGCGGCACGCGAACGGGGGCCAAGAGGCTGGAGTCGGGAGCGACGGGTGCGGCGGGCGCTGCTTCACCGCTCATCTCGGGCTCGGCTTCTGGCGCAGGTGACGCGACGACGGGTTCGTCCTCTGCAAACGACGCCCATCCAAGCGCCTCGGCGACGGGTTCGGTAGCGGAGGGCGCGTGCTCGCGACCAACCGCGGGCTCCGCCGTGCGCACCATCGGGATCTCCTCGGAGCGCTCGTCGAAGTCGTCCGCGAAGGCCTCGTTCTCCATGACGCCGGGCCCGTCAAAGTAGGACTCGTCGCCCTCTTCCGTGGCCTCGGTCTGCAGATCGACGCTCGGCTCGGGGAGCTGGAGGTCGTCGACAATCGGCTTGGGCAGGGGCGGGGGCGCGACGCCGGTCATCGGCGACGGCATCGAGAAGCCCTGCGGGATGCCGAGCACGGTGGGCATGTCCTCGGCGGGTGGGAGCGCGCCAGGGTCGAGCGAAGGGTCGTCCTCCGCCACAGCGACAGGCAGCGGCTCCAACGCTACAGCGCGTGGCTCCAGCGCAGTGGCAGCGGTGGGTGGTGGTGGCGGCGCCACCGGGAGATCCCTGGACGGCTTCCACTGAAGCTCCGCGGGCTCCACAGCCGGAGGCTCGGGCGGCGCGACGAGATCAGGCGCCGGGGGTGGGGGCGCGTCGATCGCATCGACGGGCGCGGACGACGGCGACGCAGGCGCGCGACGGCCCTCGCCAACCTCTTGGGAGTCTTCGTCCGCGAGCCAGTCGAGGTCATCCTCCCCGAAGAAAGAGGCCATGTGCTCGTCGTTGTTCTTCTTCGGCATCCCGGACTCCCCGAGCGCTTGGGTAGCGCTCGTGTGGCAGGCGCGTAGCACCTAACGGCGTCTGGAATAGCAGAGGACCCGCATCCTCACAAGGTCAGGCGGCGCCAAGCAGCGCTGTGGTCCGCCTGCCAAGCGGGGCCGTCGCCTCAAAACTTGATAGGAAGCGTAGCGAACAGCAGCTTGATGTCGTCGTCAGTGAAGTGAAAACCTGCGCCGATGAAGCCCGTCGCGTAGCCGTAGCGCGCTCCGAGCAGGATCTGTTCGGCGCCGCCGGTCACGTAGACCTGATCGACGGGCTCCCACACGAAGCCCAGCCGCGTGTTGGGCAGGCCCGCCGCTTCAATGGCGGGGTAGCTGCCGAGGGCGAAGTCGAACATATCCGCCTCGATCTTGAGGCGATCGTGCGCGGCGTGGACGGTGGCGCCCAAGCCGCCTCCCGACTCCTTGACGCCTAGGCGGAAGGACACGTGCGACCAGCGCTTGGACATCTGAAAGGTCCAGCGCGTCTTGGGCTCGTAGGTCCACTCGGTGTACCGCTCGCTGAGCTCAGGCGTGTAGTGCTCCGTGAAGTTGACGACGCCAGCGGGCGTGTCGTTGATCTCGAAGATCCACCAGAAGTCGTCCTGGGGTTGGAGCAGCATGCCGAGCACGTTGGAGCCGCCGCTGAGCGGGTTCCCCCGAAAGAAGGCGGGGTCCGAGGGCTGCGTGCCGATGTAGTACCGATGCGTGTAGTAGACCTCGGTGCGCATGTCCGTGAAGGAGGACACGACCTTGTTCACGTCGTCGAGGGTGTCGTTGAGCGAGTCGATGGTCTCCCTGTCGTTGAGGAGCGCGCCGATGGTCCCCTCGCCCGCGTCGAGCTTGCCCGTGACCGACGCGACGTCCGCGAGCGCCTTGTTGAGCGAGGTCGTGGCGTCGTCGAGCTTGTCGAACTGCTGCTCGAGGTTGCCCGCGACGTCTTTGGTGTAGCCCTCCATGCTCTCGGAGAGGCGCCGAATCGACTCGGTGATCGCGTTGATGTCGCTGCGGTTCTCGCGCGCGATGGCTTCGAGCTGCGCGGTGAGCGCGTCGATGTTGGCGAGGCTCGCCTCGAGGTGCTCGCGGTTCGCGTCGTTCTCCGTGAGCTTGCGCAGCGCGCCGGTGATGGCCTGCACGTCGGCGGTGATGGACTGCACCTGGCGCATGATGACGTCGAGTTCGCCGGGATCTTCGCCATAAGCCAAACGGCCGCCGTCGGGGATGGTGCCCGGCGCGTGCCCCGGCACCACCCCGACGAACCGATCGCCCAGCATGCCTGAGGAGCGAAGCTCCGCCACCGAGTCCGTCGGCAGCTGCCACTGCTCGCGCACGATCAGGTCGAGCACTGCCCGGTCGCCGTCGATGTCAATCGATTCGACGGCGCCGATCGCCACGCCGGCGATCTTGACAGGCGTGCCCTCCCACAGGCCGTTCGCGTCGGGGACGCGAAGCTTGACGTGGTACGACGCTTCGCTTCCGCGAACGCCGTCAAAGGTCCACAGGTACCCTCCAATCGTGAAGCCGATGCCCACGAGGACGAAGGTGCCGACCTTTAGCTCACTGCTCCATGACATCGGGGAAGCCTATACCTTCATGGGGCCGTCAAGGCTCCCCTCGAGGAACTGTCGAATCAGCGGGTCCTTGCTGTCGCGGAAAAACTCCGGAGGACCCTCGGCGTACAGGCTCCCATCCACGAGCATGGCCACCTTGTGCGCGATGTCCAGGACGGCGCGCATGTCGTGCGAAATGACGATGCTGGTGATGTCGGGGCGCCTGACCTGCGTCTCCGCGATGAGCTGGTCCATCGCCGCAGCCAGGATTGGATCGAGGCCGGTGGTGGGCTCGTCGTAGAGGATGAACTCGGGGTCGCGCACCAGCGCCCGCGCCAAGCCGACGCGCTTGCGCATGCCACCCGAGAGCTCCGACGGCAAGCTGTTGTCGACGCCGCGCAGCCCCACCTGCTCTAGGAGCGCCCGAACCCGCGCGCGCACCGTGGCCTCGGGGAAGCGGTCGTGCTCGCGCATCGGGAAGGCCACGTTCTCGAACACGGACATGGAGTCGAAGAGCGCCGCGTTCTGAAAGACGACGCCAAAACGCAGGCGCACCTTGCGCAGCGCGCGATCGGAGAGGTTCGTGAGCTCCTGCCCCGACACAAAGATCTGACCGGCGTCGGGGCGAAGCAGCCCCATGATGTGCTTGAGCGTGACCGACTTTCCGGTGCCCGAACGGCCGATGATGACGGTAGTGCGTCCTCGCGGCACGATGAGGTCGAGGCCGCGGAGCACCTGGTGGTCGCCGAACGCCTTCTTGACGCCGACGTAGCGCACCGCCGCCTCGCAGCCCGTCACCGGGTCGAGGACGTCGTCTGCGCCGACGGGCGCGTGGGTCACGGCATGCTCCACGCCAAGAAGTAGTTCGCGACGAGGATGAGCACTGAGCTCACGACCACGCAGGAGGTGGTGGCCTTGCCGACCCCCGCCGCGCCACCGCTCGCGTAGAAGCCCTTGTAGCTCGCGACGACGCCGATGATCATGCCGAACACGACCGCCTTCGCGAGGCCGGTCCAGATGTCGTCCCAGTCGATCCAATCTTGGAGGCGGACCATATACTCGGACTCGGCGAGGTTGAGCACGCGCGTGCCGACGAACCAGGAGCCAAAGATGCCGACCACGTCGTAGATGGCGGTCAACACCGGCACGGCGAGGGTGGTCGCGATGAGGCGCGGCTTGACCAGGTAGCTGATGGGGTCGACGGCCATGACGTCGAGGGCGTCGATCTGCTCGCTCACCCGCATGGCGCCAATCTCCGCGGCCATGGCTGAGCCGGCGCGCCCCGCGACGAGCAAGCCGGTGAGCGTGGGGCCGAGCTCGCGGCACAGGGCGACGCCGACGGTGCCGCCGACCATCGCCTGCGCGCCCAACATCGCGAAGGCGCGGTAGCTCTGGAGCGTGAACACGGCACCGGTGAAGAAGCCGGTGAGCATGATGATCGGCAGGCTCTGCACCCCCACAAACTCGATCTGGCGCACGATGAGGCGAAAGCGCAGCGGGCGCGAGAACACGCTCACCACCGCAGCCCCCGCGAGGCTCGACGCGCGGCCGAGCTCCTCCACGGGCACCAAGACCGATCGTCCAACGGACTCCAGCGTGCGCCGAATCATGCCCCAAACCCGCCGGTCGAAGCGACCAAGTGCCGCCTGGGCACCCGCTCAGAGAAGCGGGTTAGCACCTCGTAGGGGATGGTGTGCGCGAGCTCGGCGATGCGCTCGACGCGGAGCTCCTGCTCCCCTTGCCTGCCGAGCAGCACGACCTCGTCGCCGTGGGCCACGCCGGGGATGTCCGTCACGTCGACCGCGGTGAGGTCCATGCAGACGCGGCCGCGCACCGGCGCCCGCTGCCCGCCGACGAGCACCTCGCCGACGTTGGAGAGCTCGCGCAGGTAGCCATCCGCGTAGCCGACAGGCAGCCACGCGATGCGCGACGGGCGCTCGGCGCGCCAGGTCTGGCCGTAGGACACGCCGTCGCCCGTTTGCAGATCCCGGACGTGAAGCACGCGGGTGCGCACGGTCATGACCGGCTCCAGGTCGAGGCCGAGGCCCGCGCCAGGACTGGCCCCATACAGCGCTAGGCCTGGGCGAACCATCGTAAGCTCGGGCGCGACCCCCGTGAGCAGACCGGCGGAGTTCGACAGGTGCACGTGGCGAGGCGCCAAGCCGACGGCGCGCGCTTGGTCGGCGGCGACCCGAAAGCGCGCGACCTGAACCGCTGTGCCCTCGGGGTCGTCCTCGGCGCCCGCGAGGTGCGAGAGCACGCCCACCACGTCGAGCCCAGGCAAGGCCGCCATCGCCGCGACAAAGGCCGGCCACTCGCGCCACGAGACGCCGAGGCGCCCCATGCCCGTGTCCACCTTGAGGTGCACCGGGTGGCGCACGCCGCGGCGGCACGCCTGCTCGCTGATCCGCGCAGCGACTGCGTGATCGAAGATCACCATCGTCAGGTTGCGGTCGAGCGCGACCTCGGTGCCGCCAAAGCCCGCGCCCGAGAGCACGAGGAGCTCGCCGCGCACGCCGGCCTCGCGGAGCGCGCGGCCCTCCTCGATCAGCGCGACGCCGTAGGCCTCGCAGCCCGCGTCCTGCAGGGCGAGCGCGCAGCGCACAGCGCCGTGACCGTAAGCGTCGCCCTTCACGGCGGCCAGCACGCGCGCGTCGCCCGCGACCTGCGCGAGGCGGCGGTAGTTCCGCTGAAGCGCCGCGAGGTCCACGCGCGCAACGGTGGGGCGGATCTGGGGCTTGGAGAAGGCGGGCATCGTGCGGGGGCTATCCGACGGCGTCCGCTCGGTCGCGAACTTAAGCCCCGAGGGTCGCGAGCAGCTGCCCGTTCGCGACGCGCACGTCCCCGACCGTGGCGTTGGCGCTCAGCGTCAGCAAGGGCCGACGCTCGGACACCAGGTCCACTTGAACGCGGAGCGTACACGGCGGGCGAACGGGCTGCCGAAAGCGCAGCTTGTCCAAGCCCACCAAGAACACCGGCTTGCCCGCGCGCTCTGTGTTGTCGCCTAGCCACAGGAGCGCAGCGGCCTGCGCCATCACCTCGGTGATGAGCACGCCTGGCATGACCGGCGAGCCCGGGAAGTGCGCTGGCACCCAGAAGGCGTCCTCGCGCACGTCGTGCTCGACGACGATGCGAACGCCGGGCTCCGCCTCCACCACCCGATCTACGAACAGGAAGGGCGGGCGGTGCGGGAGCAGCGCGAGGATGGCCTCGCGGTCCATCACTTTGAGTTGTAGCGGGTGATGAGCGTGTCGGTCATGTCCACGGCGGCGCCGCCAGCGTAGACCACGGCGGCCTTGTCCAGGACCACGTCGTAGCTCTTCTCTTTGGCGATGGTCTCGGTCAGCGCGCGCATCTTCTTGTCCAGGTCGGAGAGCAGGTCCATATAGGTCTGCTGCATCTCTTGCTGGTACTGGCCGTACTTGGCCTCGAAGCCCTGCTGCTTGCGCACCAGGTCGCCTTCGGCCTGACGGCGAGCGTCCTCGGAGAGCACGAGCGCGCGGGACTGGTAGTCCTCGACCATCTTCTGGTACTCGTCGCGCATGCGCTCGACCTCGGCCTTGCGGGACGCGTACATCGTATCGAGGCGCGCCTGGGCGGCCTTGCCCTCGTTGGTCTCTTGGACCGCGCGCTCAAAGTCGACGACGGCGATGCCGCCGGCGTGAGCGATGGAGGAGGCCATCAAGGTGGCGCCGAGGAGGAAGGTGCGAATCATGAAGGGTCTCCTGAATACCGTGCGGGGCCGCTATCCCGCGAGGAAGGAACGCGGCAGCACCGCGCGGGATTCCTGCCGAGCCGTGACTAGAAGAAGCTGCCGATGGAGAAGTCGAAGACGCTCTTGCGCTCGCCCTCTACCGGGTTGATCGGGATGCCGTACTCGAAGCGCAGCGGCCCCATCGGCGACTGCCAGCGAATACCTGCGCCATATGCGAGGCGGAGCCCCGCCGGGCTGATGTGCCCCTGGCCCCACGGATCGCCAAAGGCGTTGCCCGCGTCGAAGAAGACGACGCCAGCGATGCCAGCCGACTTTACGATCGGGCTCTGAATCTCGAGGTTGTTGATCCAGGTCTCGGTGCCGCCGACCACCAAGCGCGAGTCGCCCGCGGCGGGGTCGTCCGTGGACGGCGAGCGCAGGGACGGCCCGAGGCTGAACCAGTCGTAGCCGCGCACGGAGTTAATGCCGCCCGCGCGGAAGCGGTGGATGTAGGGCAGGACCGAGCCGTCGGTGGTCCAGATGCCGCCCATGGTGGAGTTCAAGCGGAAGACCAGCCAGTCCCTATTGGGGATGAGCGGCTGGTAGAAGCGCAGGTTGCCCTTGGCTTCTACGAAGTTGAAGTCACCGCCGAACACGGAGACCACGGTGTCCGGCGAGGTGCGGAAGCCGCCCGCGAGCTTGACCGAGGCGGACGCAAAGAAGCCCTTGGTGGCCTGAATGCGGTTGTTGCGCTTGTCGACGTTGAGGTTGACACCGAGCGAGGACGTGAGGCCGTTGCGGTAGAGGTCCCCGCCGAGGATGTGCGACTTGAACGGGTCAAGTGACGTCAGGCCGACGTTCTCGAGGGTGTACTCCAGCGTGAGGCGCGTGTCGTCGCGCTGATCGAGGTAGCGGCCGATGGCGATGGTGGCGCCGCGCTGGAACTCGTCGAGCTGGTACTTCTGGGTGATGTTGTACCCGTCGAGCTTGAGGGTCCAGCGAGAGTCCAGGAAGTAGGGATCGAAGAGCGAGGCGTTCCACTGGCGCCGCAGCTTGGACCAGTTCACGGCGCCCGACATGGTGTAGCCGAGCCCCAAGAAGTTGTTCTTGGAGATGTTGCCCGTGAGGGTGATCCGCTCCAGGTTGGAGTAGCCGAGGCCCGCTGAGAAGCTGCCCGTGGGCTGCTCGGACACCTTTACCTTGAGGTCGAGCTCGTCGGGGGCGTCGCCGCGCGGCGTGGAGATGTCAACCTTGTCGAAGTAGCCGAGGCGCTGCAGGCGCGCGCGCGACGCGCGAATCAGCGAGCCGCGGTAGAGCTCGCCTTCGTTCACGAGGATCTCGCGGCGCACCACCTTGTCGAGGGTGGGATCGTTGCCGGTGATCTCGATGCGGCCGAGGCGGACCTTGTCGCCCTTGTCGACCTGGAACTGGATCTCGACCTGCTTGGTCTCGGGGTTCGGGTAGGGCAGCGGCACGACGTTGGCGAAGGCGTAGCCCTTGTCGCCGTAGAGGTCGGTGAGGTTCTGCACCACCGCTTGCAGCGTGGTGAGCTTGAAGGTGTCGCCGACCTTCACCGCAGCGGCGCGCTCGCGAGCGGGGCCGCGACGCAGCTTGCGGCCGGTGGCCTCGCGCCACTGCTGCTCTTGGATGTCCATCACGAGCGCGCCGTTCACCACCTCGGTGGCGACGGCGTGCGTGAGGCCCTCCTCCGGGACGAAGTCGCCGACCACGTCGACGCCCGACACCTCGTAGCGAGGGCCCTCGTTCACATGAATCGCGACGTAGATGAAGCGCTTGTCGGGCGAGAGGTAGACCTTCGGAGCGTCGACCGAGGCGTCGACGAAGCCCTCGTCGAGCAGCACATAGCGGATGGTCTCCGTGTCCATGTCGAGGTCTTCGCGCTTGAAGGTTCCGCGGCTCGTGAGCCACGGGACCGCGCCGCCCTCTTTGGTCTTCATGAAGCGCTTGATGCGCGACGATGGCACGTTCTCGTTACCCGTGATGTCAACGCGCTGCACGAGGACCTTGCGGTTCTCTTCGATGTGGAAGACGAGCTCGACCTGGTCGACGCCCACCACCTGAACCTCGGTCTGCACGTCGACGAGGAAGTAGCCCTTCTCCACGTACAGATCGCGGATGTGCTCGACGTTCTTCTTCACGTCGGCGTCGTTGAGCACGGCGAAGGTGCGAATGTCGAGGACCTCGCGAATATCCTCTTCGTCGACCTTCTTATTGCCTTCCAGGCGCACATCGGCGACCGCGGGCTTCTCGTCGACGTGGACGACGAGCACCTGCTTGCCGTCGCGGTCCTGCAGGTCGAGCTGTACGTCGTTGAAGAAGCCGGTGCCGTAGATGGCCTTCACGTCTGAGCGCGCGACGGTCGCGTCGAGCGCTGATCCCGCGTGCAAGCGCATGACCGACAGGACGGTAGCGTCCTCGATACGCCGGTTTCCGTCAATCTCGATCTGTGCGACGATCCCCTGGGCGGGCGCAGGGGGGGCAGCGTGCGCGACCCCAGAGAGGGCGAGGCAAGCGGTCAGCAGAGCGGGGAGGCGGTAAAACATGGCCGCGTGCCTATCCCTACCCCCCCCGTGCATCCAGCCGCGGGCCCGCATCAGAATGTCACGTTGGCGCGACGCCCCCCTCCTCCCCATCGGCATTTCGGTCCTCCGCACTCGCCCGCTCAACACCGTAGCGGCGCGCAAGTGTCACGTCTGGGCGCTCAGCGCCCTGCGCCGGACTCCACGACGTGGCCATCGACTACCCGCAGCACGCGCCCAAAGCGGGACGCGATCTCCATGCTGTGCGTGACGACGACGAGGGTGCTGCCGAGCTGCTCGCTGAGCCGCAGGAACAGGTCAAAGACGGTGTCCGCCGTGAGCGGGTCGAGGTTTCCGGTGGGCTCATCCGCGAGCACGAGCCCCGGACCCATGACGAGCGCGCGGGCGATGGCGACGCGCTGCTGCTCGCCGCCCGACAGCTCGCCGGGCTGGTGGGTGAGCCGATGTCCGAGGCCGACCGCCGTGAGCAGCGCGAAGGCTCGATCCGCCGCCACCGCCGCGCTGCCGCCCGCGAGCTTCACGGGGAGCGCGACGTTCGCGAGCGCGCTCTGGTCGGGCAGCAGGTTGTGCGACTGAAAGACGAAGCCGATGCGCTGGTTTCGGATGCGCCCGCGCTGCGCCTCGGCGCCCCGCGTCACCACCTCGCCGTCAAAGGCGATGGAGCCCGAGGTGGGGTGGTCCAGCAGGCCGAGCTGGTACATAAAGGTGGACTTTCCCGAGCCCGAGGGCCCCACCAGCGCCACGCGCTCGCCAGGTTGGAGCGAGAGGTTCACGTCCCGGAGGACGTCGACCACCTTGCCGCCCTTATGAAAGACGCGGCTCAGCGCGTTCACTTCGACGTGGACACCGCTCACTCGTACCTCAGCCCCTCGACAGGGTCGATGACCGCGGCGCGAATCGCCGGGTAGATGGTGGCCAAGAAGCACAAAGCGATGGCGCCGCTCGCGACCAACGCGACGACCGAGCCCTCCACCACGACCGGCAGCGTGTCCAGGTAGTACACGTCCGTGTCGAGGTGGAACTGCAGCTTATCCAGGAACGAACAGCCAATCAGGCCGTAGATCGTCCCGAGAGTGGTGCCGACCAAGCCGATGAGGCTGCCCTCGAGCATGAACACCCGCAGGATCATCGCCCGCGTCGCGCCCATGGCCTTGAGGATGGCGATCTCGCGCCCCTTGGTGATGACCAGCATGATGAGCGTGGTGACGATGAGCAGCGCCGCGACCACCACGATCATGCCGAGGATCAGGCCCATGACGACCTTCTCCATGCGGAGCGCGTCAAAGAGCGCCTGGTTCTGCTGCTCCCAGTGCCTTGCGAAGAAGGGGAAGCCGACGCGCTCCTCGATCTCACCGGCGATGACGGGGGCGTCGTCGATGGGATCGACCGCGACCTCCAGGCCCGTCACCCGATCGCCCAGCTTGAGGAACTGCTGCGCTGTAGCGTTGGTGATGTACGCCCACTTGGCGTCGTACTCGTACATGCCCGAGTCAAAGACGCCAGCGACGCGCAGCGGTCGCACCTGGGGGATGGGCATGCCCATCGGCCCCGAGGACGTGCCGAGCGGGTTGATGAGCTGCACGACGTCGCCAGGGCGCACGTTGAGCTGATCGCGTAGGCCCGTGCCCACGAAGATGCCAGGCAGCGCCTGCCCCTCAGCGCCTTCGGGCGCCGCGATCGGCTCGGCGAGCGAGGCAAACAGGGCGCGACGCTCCGCGTCCGTCGTGATCTCACCGTCAGCGCCCCACTTGAGGTCGTCGCGAATCGAGGTGACGTCGCCCGTGCGGTCGACGTCCAAGCCCTTCACGATGACGCCGCTGCTGCTCCACGCCGAACGCACGAGCAGCTCGGCGTAGATGAAGGGGGCGACCGCGGTGACGTGCGGCACCGTCTCGACCTCCTCCAGGTGCTTTTGCACGTCCTCCATCGAACCGCCAGGACGAAGCACCACAATGTGAGCGTTCGCGCCGAGGATCTTGTCGCGGAGGTCGATCTCGAAGCCCGTCATGACGGGCAGCACCATGTTCAGCACCATGACGCCGACCATGACGCCGAGCACCGAGAGCAGCGTGACGACCGACACGAAGCCGTCGTCCTTCTTGCCGCCGAGGTGCGAGAGCGCGAGCTCGAACTCCGCGCTGAGCGTGCTGCCGGTGCGAATCGGCGCGAGCTCGCCGAAGTGCAGCAGTCCGAGCTCCGTCTGCGGCGCGATGGGCGGAGCGACGCCGCGCATCGCGGCCCACAGCAGCAGGAGCGCGAGCGGCACGCCGAAGGGGAGGGTCGCGCCAGCCAGCGCGAGCGCAGCGCCGAGGGCGTATCGCTCGCGGCTCGGCTCCCGACGCAAGCGCGCGCCCAAGCGCATGGCTAGGAGGCCGCCCACCAGCGTGATCGCCGCCGCGCTGCCAGCCAAGCCGAGCAGCGAGGGGTCGAAGCCTACGCCGGGCATGACCTCGTTCACCGCGGCGCCGATGATCACGAAGGCGAAGGCGACCCCCGCGTTCGTGACCTCAAGCGCGCCCTTGGCCCACAGCAGCCACCCGAGGAGCGCCTGACGCCCAGGTGACGTCATTCGCTCGCGCCCTCAATCGCTTCGGAGGACACGTTGGCGCGGCCCTCTTCGGGGCGAAGCGCCGGGAAGAGGATGACCTCGCGAATCGACGTGCGGCCGGTGAGCAGCATGACGAGGCGATCGATGCCGATCCCCTCACCCGCCGTGGGCGGCATGGCGTAGGAGAGCGCGCGAATATAGTCCGCGTCGAAGTACATCGACTCCTCGTCGCCCGCCGTGCGCGCCCGCGCCTGCTCGGCGAAGCGCTCCGCCTGATCGACCGGGTCGTTGAGCTCGGAGAAGGCGTTGGCGATCTCCCAGCCGTTGACGATCAGCTCGAAGCGGTCGGTGCGGAAGGGGTCGGCGTCGCTGCGGCGGGCTAGCGGCGAGATCTCGGCCGGGAAGCCAGTCACAAAGGTCGGATTGACGAGGGTGTGCTCCACGTACTCGTCGAACAGGTGCTCCCACCACTTGCCGACCGTCTTAGGCAGCTTGTCGCCGGCGGTCGGGTGCGAGGCGCGGTACCAAGCCTCGATCGCGTCCGCGTCGAGCAGGTCGGCGAGCGGGATGTCGGTGGCCTCCGCGATGAGCGCGTCCATCGTGGCGCGGCGCCAGGGGCGGGCGTAGTCGATGTCGCGGCCGTCGAAGGGCACGACGGTGGTGTCGTGAACCTGCGCCACCAGGCCCGTCACGAGCTCCTCGGTGAGCGTCATGAGGTCCTCGTAGGTCGACCAAGCCTGGTAGAACTCGAGCATGGTGAACTCGGGGTTGTGCTTGAGGCTCACCCCCTCGTTGCGGAAGTTGCGGTTGAGCTCAAAGACGCGCTCAAAGCCGCCGACGACCAAGCGCTTGAGGTAGAGCTCGGGCGCGATGCGCAGGTACAGATCGAGGTCGAGCGCGTTGTGATGCGTGACGAAGGGGCGCGCAGCGGCGCCGCCGGGGATCGCCTGCATCATCGGGGTCTCGACCTCCAAGAACTCGCGCTCGTGGAAGAAGTCGCGGATCGCGCGCACGATGCGCGAGCGGCGGCGGAAGACCTCGCGCGTGTCGCCGTTCATGAACAGATCGACGTAGCGCTGGCGCGCGCGCGTCTGCACGTCGGTGACACTGTTCCAGCGATCCGGGAAGGGCGTGAGCACCTTGCTCGCGAGCTGCACATCGGAGGCGTGCAGCGAGAGCTCACCCGTGCGGGTGCGCATCATCGAGCCCTGCGCCCACACAAAGTCGCCGATGTCCAAGCGCTTGAGCAGCTCGAAGGCCTCTTCGCCTACGTCGTCGCGGCGAAAGTAGACCTGCAGCGCGCCGCCGCGCTGAACGGGCGCGCCCTCGGCGTCCACGTCGCTGACGGTGGGCTCGCCGCGGTCTTGAAGGCGCAAGAACATCGCCTTGCCCATGCGGTTGCGGAACAGCACGCGCCCGCCCACGCTGACCTTCGCGAAGCCTTCGACGGTGGCCGGGTCCTCGACACCTACAAACGCAGCGTGAAGCTGGGTTGAGGTGTGGGTCACCTCAAAGCCGTTGGGCCAAAGCTTGGCTCCAGCGGCTTCGAGCTCGGCGCGCTTGGCTAGGAACTTCTCGTCGAAGTCGTACACAGGTCCTCCACGTGGCGCCCGTGTAACGCGCCCCGACGAGGGCTCACCACTGCTCGAGCAGCTGCGCCAAGTCCTCGTCGTCGATGTAGAGCTCCTCAACCGCGTCCTGCCCGAGCAGCCAGTTGGAGAGCTCGGTGGCCTTTGCCTCGGCGCTTCGGCGGCTAGCGAGGATCGGCCCGACGCCGCTGAGCAGCTCGGTCAAGCGCGCCGGATCCGTGAGCTCGAGCTGCTCGCGATCGAGGAGGATCTTCAAGAAGCTGCGCGCCTCTTGCTCCAAGCTGTAGGCGGGCGGCGGGCCGTCGACCATCGACTTGACCGCTGCAGCGACGGGCTCAGCGACCTTGACCACCTTGCGCACCGCGGCGTTCGCGAGCGCCTTGGCGGCGCCGATGGGGATCTCGCCGGTCACGTCGTCGAACTCCGGGGTGGCGAGCGCCTTGAGCAGCGCGTCGAGCCCGCTCGCGGGCTTGGCCTTCACGGGCGGACCGGCCGGAGCCTCGTCTGAGAGCTCGTCAGACATATCGTCGTGAGACGGGCTTGGAAGGGGCATATCGCCGAACATGCGCTCGACCGTGCTCTCATCATCCCAGTCGAGATCGTCCTCTTCCGGAGCGGGGAGCACCACACCACCCGACGACGGCGCGCTCGGCGTGATCCGCACTGGCACCATCGCGTGGACCTCGCGCTCGGCGCCTGTCTCCGCGTCCTCGACCTTCGCCATGAGCTCGACCGAGTCGTCGATCAAGCGAATATGCGCGTCGTGAAGCTGGCCCGGAGCGCCGTCCCAGTCGACGTGCGCCTTAAAGAGCACGTCCAGGTGGTGCAGCCGCACCTGGCCTGCGTGCAGGGTGTCCGTGCCGTCGACGCGCACAGGCATGTCGATCAAGCGGGCGTGAACGCCGTCCAGCTCTGCGTCTAGATCGAGTTCAAACCCCGTATCTTTCCCCCACTTGAGGGAAGCCATACCCTTGGTGCTCATGGGCTCTCCGTAGTTCCATCGGCCCGCGCCGCGAGCCACGCGGACATGAACCCATCTAGTTCGCCGTCGAGGACGCGAGTCACGTCGCCGACCGTCTCGCCGGTTCGCAAGTCCTTCACCTGCTGGTATGGCTGAAGCACATACGAGCGGATCTGACTTCCAAAGTCGATGCGCTTCTTGCGCGCGTTCACCTCAGCCTGGGCCTCAAGACGCTTGTCGAGCTCGCGCTGGTAGAGCTTGGCGCGCAGCATCTTCATGGCCGTGTCGCGGTTCTTGTGCTGCGAGCGCTCGGCTCGACACACGACGGCGATGTTGGTTGGGAGGTGGGTCAGGCGCACCGCGGAGTCCGTGGTGTTGACGTGCTGACCGCCCGCACCCGACGCGCGCATGGTGTCCATCTTGATGTCCGCGGGGTTGATGTCGATCTCGATGTCATCATCGATGTCCGCGTACACCGCGACCGCCGCGAAGGCCGTGTGCCGACGGGCGTTCTGATCGAAGGGGCTGATGCGCACCAAGCGATGCACGCCGCTCTCCGACTGAAGGTGCCCAAAAGCGAACGGACCGCGCACCGCGAAGGCGGCGCTGCGAATGCCAGCCTCTTCGGCGAGGGCCTCGTCCAGCAGCTCGAACTGGAAGCCGCGCAGCTGCGCCCAGCGCGCGTACATGCGCATGAGCATCTGCGCCCAATCGGCGGCGTCGGTGCCACCTGCGCCAGCGTTCACCTCGACGATCGCGTCGCATTCATCCTGCTCTTCCGAGAGCAGACGGCGCGTCTCTAGGTCGCGGATGAGGTGCTCCAGCTTGGCCAGGGAAGCGCGCCCCTCGGCGTCCATGCTGTCGTCGTTCTCTTCCGCTGCGAGCTCGATGATGGCGTAGGTGTCATCGCGAAGCGACGACACGCCGCGCCAGTCGCGAACCACGCGCTCGACGAGCCCCTTCTCTTTGAGGACCTTCTGCGCGTCCTCGTTCTTCTCCCAGAACCCCGGCAGCGCGCAGAGCGCGTCCAGGTCCGCGACGCGCCGCTCTTTCCCGGCTACGTCAAAGATGCCCCCAGAGCGCGTCGATTCGCTCTGAGAGAGGCCCAAGTGCCGCCTTCACGTCGTCAAGCATGTGCCGAAATCCCCCGTGGGGCCGGTGCGTAACGCGGCGAGGACGCCGCGCGCGAGTCAGTCGTGAAGCGGCCCATCTCCGGCGCGGCCCACCAGGCCGTCGCTGTTGAACCCGATCGCCGAGAGCACGCGTCGCTCTTCGCTGCGCATGGTCTCCGCCTCGTCCGCTTCCTCGTGGTCAAACCCCAACAGGTGGCAGAGTCCGTGGACGAGCAGCACGACGAGCTCGTCAGCGACAGCGTGCCCGAGCTCTTCGGCTTGGCGCGTCGCTGTGGGCAGGGAGATCACAACGTCGCCGAGCAGCGGCGCGCTGAACGGGTCCTCTTCTTCTTGCGGGAAGGAGAGCACGTCCGTCGGGCCGTCTACACCGCGCCAGTCGCGGTTGAGCTGGCTGATGACCTCGTCGTCACAGAGCACCAGCGAGAGCTCGCCGTGCAGGCCAAAGGCATCCAGCGCCTGCAGCGCGACCTTCGTGAGCGACTCTTCGTCCCATTCAACGCCTTCAAAGGCGATCTCAACCTCAGCCATGATTACCGTTCCTTCGGCAAGTATTCAAGAGACTCGTAGTCGGTGTTGTCGTCCTCGATGTCCTCGTCGGTCGTGAGGTCGGGCTCGGAGGAGTCCGCGTCCTTGGGCTCGTCTTCGAGGACGCCGGTCACTGTGACAGGCGGCTCGGGCAGGATGTCGAGGGTGATGACAGACGCGGCCGGCAAGGGGGGGACCTTAACCTCGCCCATCGAGCGGCTGATGGAGGCCGTGCCCGCGTATTCGATGCGGTGGTGGTGAATACCGAGCAGCGTATGCACGAAGCTGTCCGCGACGACGTGAATCTCGCGGAAGTTGAGCGGGCAGTTCTCGAACTGGCCGTCGGCCATCACCGAGTTGATGATGCGCGCGATCATCGCGCGGAACTTGTCCTCGTTCGGCTCCTGAATCGTTCGCGTCGCCGCCTCGATCTTGTCAGCGAGCATGAGCACGCCGGCCTCGCGGGAGTCGGGCTTGGGCCCCGGGTAGCGGAAGGCAGAGGCGTCGACGGTGTTGGGGTCGTCCGCGTCGCCCTTGGCCATATTGTAGAAGTACGGCAAAAAGCCGGTGCCGTGGTGCATATAGACGTTGTCAGTGATCGGCTTCGGGAGGTTGTACTCCCGCGCCATTCGCCCACCTTCGTGAACATGGCTGATGATGATGCGCGCGGAGGTGTACGGGTCCAGCCGATCGTGCCGATTACCAGACCGCTGGTTCTCCACGAAGTACTGCGGCTTCTGGCCCTTTCCAATGTCGTGAAAGTAGGCAGCGACGCGCACTTGCAGCGCGTTCGCGCCGATGGCTTCGCACGCGGCTTCGGCCAGCGAGCCTACGATCACCGAGTGATGGTAGGTGCCGGGCGCGCGCAGCATGAGCTGGCGAAGCAGCGGGTGGTTGAGGCTCGCGAGCTCTAGCAGGCGGTAGTCGGTGACGTAGCCCGACGCCTCAAAGAGCGGGATGAGCGCGAGCACAAGCACCGAGCCCGCGAGGCCGCCCGCAAAGGCGATGCCGGCGCCCCACATCGGCTGAATGGTGACCTGCAGCGGGTTGTCATTCGAAGCGAAGAGCTGCAACAGATAGAGCAACACCACCAGTATGCCGCTGAACAAGCCCGTGAACGCGCCCGCGCGCAGCAGCTCGATGCGCTCGCGCGTGTGTGCGACGGCACCCGCGGCCGCGACCGAGCTGAGCAAGAAGAACACGACGTAGAGCGCGCCGAGGTCCATGATCAGGCCGCACAGGACGGACGACGCCGCCGCGAACACAACGGACCACGACACGCCGATGAGCATGCGCACGAGCATGGTGGCGCCCGCGGCGGGCACAAGGAACCAGATCGACGCCGCCGTGGCCTGTCCGCCCAGGAGCAGCGCGATGCTGTCCGACGAGGCGACGACGACACGCGCAAAGAAGGCGACCAACACGAGCAGCGTAGCCGCGGTGGTCACGTCGCGAACGCTCGTGGAGAACTGCTGGAGGTAGCTCGCTCCAAACTGGAAGAGCGCGCCGAGCAACAACATCAAGAACAAGGAGATCGCGACGACCTCAGCGCCGATCGTGCGCTCGGTCGTGCTGCTCCGCAGGGCGTGGTACTGGACCACCTGCGTCTCCGTGAGCACGTCGCCTTGGCGGAACAGGATGGCGCCGCGCTCGACGGTTACCGCGCCCATGGCGACGCGCGCCGAGGCCTCGCTTCGCCGCCGCTCCGTCTCCACCGCGTCGTACACGACGTTCGGGTACACCAGGTAGCGCACGATCGCGCCGACCGCGTCTGCCCACGGCTGCCGGTTGAGCGGTGACTCCACCTGCGCGAGCGTGATCTGCTCCATGGCTTGCTGCGGCGTGCGCAGCGAGCTGAGGTCCGTGAGCGTGATCTCGTCCTCGCGCCCTCCCCTGGCCTCGATCAAGCGGATCACCGCCGGGTTGGCCGGCAGGCTGGCGTGGTCTTCCAGGACCCGCCCGCCCATGGCGCGGTCGAGCAGCGCGAGCGCGAGCTGCTCGGCGTCGGGTGGGAAGTCCGCCTCGATCAGCGGCGCGAGCTGCTCCGGCGTCAGCATTACACCTGTCTCGTCGTGAAAACGCTCGGCGACGATCAGCGGATCGGTGGGCGTGGCCGGCTCGGCGCCGCCCTGCAGGAGCTGGTCACGCTGCGATGCAAACGCGCTCTGCAAGCGTCCTTTTAGGCGAACGACGAGATCGGCGTGCCAGCGAAACACAGGCGGCACCGCGTGGACGGCCTCGCGCTGGCGCCGCTCGCGCTCGGCGAAGTCCTGGTAGCGAAAGTCGGTGGGCGCCTTGAGCGTGCGCGGCGCGACCTCGCCGACGGAGAGGTCCTCGCTCGGAACGCGCGTGTGCTCGACGACGAGCATCGAGCACAGCACGCTGGCCAGCACCAGCACCAGCAGCCTGCGCAGGTCCGCAGGCAGGCGCTCAAGCCACGCGAAGGGCAGCGCGCTCAAGTGTCACGCTCCCCGTGGTGCTGGCGCGCGTGGCGGTCGTACGCGTCGATGACGCGCGCCACGAGCGCATGCCGGATGACGTCGCTGCTGTCGAAGCGCACGACCTCGATGCCCGGGACGCCCTCCAGCACTTGCACCGCGTGAACGAGGCCGCTCTGCTGCCCTCGCGGCAGATCGACTTGAGTCACGTCACCGTTCACGATCATGCGGGAGCCCTCGCCAAGGCGGGTCAAGAACATGCGCATCTGCGCGATGGTCGTGTTCTGCGCCTCGTCGAGCAGCACCACCGCGTCTGAGAGCGTTCGCCCTCGCATATACGCGAGCGGCGCGACCTCGATGATCCGCCGTTCGATGAGCTGCTCCATGCGCTCACCGGGCAGCATCACCTGCAAAGCGTCGAAGAGCGGCCGCACATAGGGATCGACCTTCTCGGAGAGATCGCCAGGCAAAAAGCCAAGTTTTTCACCTGCTTCCACTGCTGGACGCGTGAGGATGAGGCGCTTGACGTTCCCCTTCTTGAGCTCCGCCACCGCCATCGCGGCGGCGAGGTAGGTCTTGCCCGTGCCAGCAGGCCCCACGCCAAACACGACCTCTGAGGCGCGCATCGCGGCGACGTAGCGCCGCTGTCCTACCGTGCGCGGCACGATGGGCCTGCTGCCATAGGGCGCGAGCACGGTGTTGGAGAAGTACGCGTTCAGATCCGCCGTTGGATCGTGCTGAAGCAGCTGCACTGCGTGCCGCACATCGGCCACCTGTAGCGAGTGACCGCGCTCGATGAGCCCGTAAAGCGCGAGCAAGGCGCGGTTTGCTGGCGCCACCTCGCCACCCGTCGAGATCACCCACAGCTGGGCGCCGCGGCTGGCGATCGCCACCTGGTAGGCCTGCTCGACCACGCGAAGGTGTCCACCGAACTCGCCGATTAGCTCGCGCGTGCGCTCATTATCACCGAATTCGATGGACGGCGCATCCTTGGACTCGAACGAGATGTCTCACCTCATGCCTTGGCGCGTACACTATCGGGTGCTCGCCCGAACGGGCGCACCGAGCCGCGCGAATCGTGGTCGGGCCGCAGCCGTCCCCCCGCTTCTTGCAGCGCCAAGCCCACCAAGTTCGACGGCAAGGGGCCGTAGTGGCTGTGCTCAGACCGAAAGGTTCCGACCCCAGCAGTGAGCTGCTGCAGCCGCGCCGCGAACACGCGAGCCTCCACCTGTGGGATGTGCGCCCTCACCTCGGAGTTGTCGCCAATCACATCCATGCCGAGGATGTGCGCGCGGTGAGCGGCGAGATCCGAGAGCAGCGCGCCGACCTCGTCGGACGGGGTGGTCGCGTGAATGAGCGACCAGGGCTCGAGCAACGTGGACTTGGAGCTTTGAAGCGCGTCTTGAACCGCGCGCCGCGCCGCTTCGGCGAAGTGTTCGCCGGTGGTCATGAAGATGTCGTAGTCGCCGTCGAGGACGCGCACAACGCAGGACATGACCGGGTAGCCCGCCATCGGGCCCGCCCGAAGACCGGCGCGCACGCCGTCTTGAACCGCGACGTGAAAGCGGCTGGGCAAACGATCTTCGTCGGCGTCCCAGACGAGCTGCGTGTCGCCGCCTACGGCACCGGGCTCGATCTGCAGCGTGACCTCGGCGAAGGCCTCGACATCACCATTCGATGCGAGCACGCGGCAGCTGCCCTCGGCGGGCTCGCTGGTGACCGCGGGCTGCTCGCGAAAGGCGACGGGCGGCAGCGACGTGGCGACGTTGACGCCAAGCCTGTCGCGCAGCGTGTGCACGGTGAGGTCGATATGCGCGCGATCCATGCCTGAGACGACAGGTAGCCCCTGCATTTCATCCCACTCAATGTGCACACCGGCGTCGAGCTGATGGATGACGTCCAGGCCGCGACGCAGGCCTTCGACGGTGCTGCCCTCGGGGGTGAGCAGCAGCCCCGCCATGGGCATGGGCATGTCGACGGCGGGCAGGTCCAGCGGGGTGCCGTCGGTCCAAACCGCTCCTGGTCGCCCGTCGAGCGGCTCCCAGGTGGCGACGATGGAGCCGGCGATGAGGTTGACGGCGCCTGTGCGGCGCGGCCCGCGAATTTGGTAGAACTTGCGCACGCGGCTGCGACGACCGGTCGCTGCGTCTTGCCACCACCCGTCCCGCGGCGGCGTCCCCGAGAGGATGCGCACGACGTGGTAGGGCTGATTGTCTTCGTCCAAACAGGTAGCCAGCAGGCGCGCGGCGAACATGGCCTGCTCCTGCGCTTCGCCCCCCGACGGGTAGAGGCGGCTCGGCTGCTCGTGCGGGCCAGGCAGCGCCCACGGCGCGAAGTCCAGCAGCGCGTGCGCGCCGATCGACTTCTCGGCAGAGGTGAACAGCAGGGGCAAGAGCACGCCCGTGCGCACGGCCTCGACCATGCCCCGCTGCACCATGTCGACGGGGATCTCCAAGTACTCGAGGTAGTGCTCCAAGAGCTCGTCGCTGGTGAGCGCGACGGACTCCATGACGTGCTCCCACGCCGCGTCGACCTTGGCGATGAGCGCGCTGGGGAGGGGCTCCATGGAGTAGGAGCCACCGCCGTCCGGGTGGTAGCGAAGCACCTTGCGGCGGAGCAAGCTGACGACGCCAGCAAACTCGCCGTCATGGTCAAAGAACGGCACCTGCAGCGGCACGACACGAAGCCCTGTCGCTTGCTCGATCTGCGCCCGGACTGCGTCGACGTCGGTGGCGCGGTCCATCTTGTTCAGCACCAAGACCCGCGGCAGTCCCACATGGGCGGCCTCGTCGAGCGCTCGTCGAGCGCCATGCTCCAATCCGTCCGGTGCGCTGATCACAACATATGCGGCGTCTGCACCTGCATAAGCAAGCCTACGCTGATGCGCGAGCCCGTCGCTGCCTGGCGTGTCGATGATTTGAACGAGGTGGCCCTCCCACTCCATCCAAGCGAAGGACAAGCCAAGCGACATCTGCCGCCGCCGCTCTTCCGGATCGAAGTCCAAGAGGGACGTGCGCTCTCGGACGCGTCCAGGCGTGCGCGTGACGCCAGCGGTGTTGAGCAAGACGTCACCCAAGGACGTCTTCCCCGAACATCGATGACCGACCAGCGCGATCGAACGGATCTTAGCCGGTTCGTACGACTTCTTCGCCATGTAGGCGAGCTCCCTGATTGGTTCATGATACCTGCCGCGCGGCCTCGTGGTCAAGCCCCCTGTGCGTGCGCGCCTCTCGACTTGGCGTGAACGATCGGCGTGTCACTAGGCTGCGCACCTGCGCGTACGCGCGCACCCCCGAGCGCGAGGCAGGAACTAGTGTGTTTGCAGGGAGAGTAGCGCCGCGCGTTTGGCTCGAGCCGCCGAGCGTCGGCGGGCCTAGCATCTCGCGAGTCTCGGCGGATCGACGGCCAAACGCCCGCCCCACTTGTCTCGTGCTCGGCGCCACAAGGGCACGAACGCGCGGCGCAGCGCCGCGACATCGGGTGCGCGCGCGTTGTGCGAGCAGATCACCGGACGTATAGTGCCTAACTGTTTGCAAGGGAGCCGCGAAAATGTTGCCGGTCGCCATCTACGCCCGCACGGACGTAGGCAAGGAACACCACACCAACGAAGACTCGTTCGCGGTTCGCCACCTCAGTCCGTCAGACGCTCTCCTGCTCGTGTGTGATGGCATGGGCGGCATGGGCCGCGGCGACGAAGCGAGCAGCTTGGGCGTGGACGTCATCACGGCGCACGCGGCGAAAGCGGAAGAAGACGGGCCGATTGACCGCATGGCGACCGCCATCCAGTTGGCCGACAGGGCGATTCGCGCCGCGCTTTGCTCCGGCATCCGCGGGCGGCCCGGTTGCACGGTGGCCTCGCTCTTTATTCGAGGCAACCAAGGCTTTGTGAGCTGGGTCGGCGATAGCCGCGTGTACCTCGTGCGCGACGGCGCCGTCGTGCAGCGCACGCGCGACCACAAGATCATCGAAGACCTCATCGAAGCGGGCGAGCTCACCCGCGCCGAGGCCAAGACGTCGGGCCTGTCCTCGATGCTCTCGCGCGCCCTCGGCGGTCGCCCTCCGGGTGGCGAGCCCCTCGAGGTCGCGTCGCTCCCGACACCGTGGGACTTGCAGCCTGGCGACTGGCTCGTGTTGTGCTCGGACGGCCTCGCGGATCTCGTCCCGGACGAGGAGCTTCCGTCGTACTTTGAGGACAGCGACCCCGCAGCGGCGAGCCAGGCCCTCATCCAGATCGCGCTTGACCGGGGCGGGCACGACAACATCACCGTCATCTGCGCGAACTGGCTCCCCGAAGGCGCGGCGATCCCAGCCACTGAGCAGCTCCGCAGCAACCCCACCGAGCTCGCCGAGGACCTGCTCGCTCGCGCCGACGCCGCGGTGAACGGGCCCAATCCCGATGCTTCGACCGAGCCCTTTGCGCCCGAGCGCAAGGACTGGCCCGAACCGGACAGTGACGCGCGCATCGACCACCCGACGCGCCCGCGGGCCGCGGTGATTCAGCGACGCCCAAAGTCAACGCCCAAGGCCACGATGCTCTTGGCGGTGATGCTCGCTTTCGCGCTCGCGATCTTCACGTTCAGCGCCGTGCACTACACGCGCCTCGTCACCACACACGCCACCGCGGCGTCGAACCGCTAGCTCGCGGAAGCGCGTCGCCGATCGGGGGGCCGCCGCGAAGCGGTCGCCCAGCTACGCGAAGGCGACCCATGCCCCGGCGGCGCAGCCAAAGGCAAGCACACCGAGCACGAAGACAGCGACCACCGCCGCGCCGATGTATAGCATCGTCTTGTTGGACGCGGGCTCGCCGGGCGTATCCATAGGGACCGGCGCGTACGCGATCGGCGCTGGTGGTGGCGGCGCTGGCATGTCCGCGGTGACATCAAAGGTGTCGGGCTCGGGCTCATCGTCGGCGTCCCATGCGACCGGCGCCGAGCTCGGATCGAAGGCGGCGATGCGGGGCGCCGTCGCGACGATGATGACCGTGATGTTGTCGTGTCCGCCGCGCTCGCACGCGAGCGCGATGAGCTCGGCGATCGCCTCTTCAGGTGTGCGTCCCGCGATGGTCTGGCCGATCTCCCAGTCGTCCACGAGATCAGTGAGGCCGTCACTGCAAAACACCAGCGCGTCCGTGCGATCCTGCAGCGTGAGCGCTGGGTCGAGGACCTCGGGCTCGAGCGGCCGCCCGTCAGCCATGCGCACGTGGCCGAGCGCGCGCGTGAGCATGCCGGCTTCGGGGTGCGACTTGGCATCTTCTTCCGAGATCTCGCCGTTGTCGACGAGCATCTGGACGCGAGTGTGGTCCATCGTGCGCCAAATGACGTGCCCGTCGCGCACCAAGTAGCAGCGCGAGTCACCCACTTGGGCGATGGTGACCTGGGCGCCGCGCAGGATCGCGGTGATGGACGTAGTGCCCATGCCGCGCGTCCCGGCGCGCGTGCCTTCGTCTACGATGACCGCGTTGGCCTCAAGGAGCGCCGCGTGCAAGCGCTCGCCTGGGGGCTCTTCGGGGTCGCGAGAGACGACGTCCTCGACAACCTGCACAGCGAGGCCAGACGCGACCTCGCCCGCTTCGTGGCCGCCCATTCCGTCGGCGACGATGACGAACAAGCTGCCGTCATCGAGCCAACGAACGCCCCAGCTGTCTTCATTGTTGCTGCGCACCCGCCCCACGTCGCTGCCGCCTTCGACAACGAGGGGGAAGCCGAAGCTGCGTCGTAGCTCTGCCACGGGCACACCGCTCCACGAAGAGGCTAAGCGGATCGAGGAGCAATCCGCCGTGCCATTGGCCCGCCCGAAGGCGGAGACAGCGCGGTGCCCAGGAGTGGGCACCGCAGGCCGATCACTAGTCCTTGAAGATCATGTCGAGGAAGGAGAGCCCATTCTCGTTCATGCCGATGGACTCGCCCGCCTGGAGCTTCTGGCCGAGCTTGTACGCGTCGAAGGTCGTGACCCACGCGAGGACAACCGACACGATTGCGCCCATGCCGCACGTGAGGATCGCGGCGCCGAAGTAGATGGCGAACGTGATGTACGCCTTCTTCTTCTGGCCCATGAGGAAGTAGCCCGTTCCGCCGAAGAGGAACAAGTTGAGCAGCGCAAAGATGATGGGGTTCGCGTCGGGCTTCTGAATCATCTCACCCATGGTGTTCTCCGAGTCAACGAGGTGAATGCCGGGTGTTTGCGCCCGGGTTGAGGGGCACACTAGGCCAAGTCGGTGTCCAGCGCAACAAAGTCCACAACAGGCTCGATGTGCATCGCGAAAGTAATGGGTAAAGCCGACATCCGCACCCTCGATCGCCTAGAACAGCGGAAACTCGATCCACAAAGGGTAGCGCGCCGCGACGCCATCGAGGGGCACGTAGACCGAGAAGTAGGCGTCGGTGAACACCGAGTCCGTGATGTTGTGCCGGACCGCGAGCGTGAAACGCCCCTCAGGAAGGCCAAAGATCGCGAACTGTTGCGCAGCGCCAGCGTCGACGGCCGACCCGTCCCACGCGATCCCGTCTGCGTCGAGGTAGCACGCGCTGAAGCGCTCGCCGGTGGCGTCCGAGACCGCCTCGGCGACGGGATGTTGCACGTCCGGCGGCACAAAATCGCCCCCCGTCGCCTCGCTGTCGAACAAGAAGTAGCGCACCGACGCGAGGATCGCGCCACCTTGCGCGTCCGCGCCGGGGCAGCCCGCGTAGCGCGCGCGCCACTCGTCCGCGAGCGCGGTCGTGACCCCATAAAGTGATGGGATCGGCGCGCCGTTCACCAGCACCTGCTCGGTGGTGTCGTCGTCGAGGGCGCGCTCGAGGAAGTCGGGCACGGTGAGCTGTAGCAGCCCCGAGACGCCAGTAAAGGACGCGGGCACCCTGCCCTCTCCGCCAATGACCGCGAAGATGGTCTGGGCTCTCGGCGCGAGGCCGCTAAAGCTCCCGTTCGCGTCGGTGACGCCGGACCAGTACGTCTCGCCGGCTTCGTCGCGCAAGGTGACGCTCACGTCGGGGAGCACGTGTTCGCCCAGCGGCCCGTCGTAGACGGTCCCGACGACGATGTTTTCGCGCGACGAACAGGCGGCGAGGAAGAGGACGAGGATCGAAGCTGCACGCATGCGCCGTGTTTACCGCGCGCCGAGCAGATCCTCCACCAAACTCCGACTGCGCAGCGGACGTCGCGCCTGGTGCTCGACGAAGTTCGCGAGCACGCGGCTCAATGACGGCTCCGTCAGCGCGGTCGTCTCGGCGAGCGGCGTGCGGCGCAGGCGGGCGATCGCCTGCAGGTGCGCGAGCGTGATGGTCTCTCCCGCGCCACAGCGCAGGTGAAGCGCGCCTCCGGCCTCGGGGTCGAAGCGCAGCGGCTCCTCCAGCGGCTCATCGCAGCGAGAGCACCGCTCTAAGTTGGGCATCAGACCCGCGAAGGTGAGCGCCTTAGCCTCCAGCGCGAGCACGCTCGGCGCGCCTGGGGTCGCGTCGCCTTCGAGCAGATCGAGCCAGGTACACAGCAGCCGGTAGAGCGCGATGGCCTCGCCCCCCTCGGGCGCGAGCGCGGCGCAGAGCTCGCCGCCGTAGGTCAGCAGCGCGATGCGCTCGAGCTCGTCGCGCGCGCGCATCGGCGACGACAGGCGCTCTGCGCTCGCGATCACGCGAAGCTCCCCTCGCCCGGCGCGAAGCTGGAAGCTGAGCTGCGTCCCAAGGTCGAGCAAGCCCGCCCACTGTCGAGGTGTCGCCCGCGCGCGCCGCGCGATGAGCGCGATCCTGCCGAGGTGGGGCGTGAGCAGCCGCACGAGGCGGTCGTCCTCACCCAGATCTTGCGCGCCGACGACGACGCCAACCCCGCTCACGCGGGGCCCAAGATCCACAGCGCCACCGTGAAGTAGACGACGATGCCCATCACGTCGACGCTCGTGGTGACGAAGGGGCCGGTCGCGACCGCCGGGTCGAACTTGAGGCGCTCTAAGATCACGGGGAGCCCGGCGCCGAGCACGCTGCCGATGGCGATCGCGATGAAGACCGAGAGCCCGACGGTCAGGCCGAGCATGGGCGCTCCATTGGGAACAAACATGCCCATGAAGCCGACGAGCGGCCCGTAGACGAGCCCGAGGAGCGCGCCGACACGAGCCTCGCGACCGACGAAGGCGGCGGCGCCCCCGAGCTGCACATGCCCCGTCGCCAAGCCGCGCACCGCGATCGTCGTGGACTGGATGCCGACGTTACCGCCAATACCTGTCACCACCGGCACAAAGGCCGCGAGCACCGCCATGTCGATGCGGTGCTCGTAGAAGCCATAGACGGTGGCCGCGACGATGCCGCCGAAGGCGTTGGCGATGAGCCAACCCGCGCGCTTGCGGGCGAGCCCGACGGCCGATCCACCGAGCATGTCGGGCATGTCGTGCTGAACGCCGGCCATGAGGAGCATGTCCTCGGCGGCCTCGTCGCCGATGACGTCCACGACGTCGTCGACCGTGACCATGCCCATGAGGCGGCCCTGCTCGTCGACGACCGGGAGCGCGAGGAGGTCATAGCGAGCGACGTAGCGCGCGACCTCTTCCTGGTCTTGACTCGGACCGACCGAGATCACCTCGTTGTTCATGATCGACATGAGCGGGGTGTTCGGCGGGTGCACGAGCAGCTGCCGCATGGAGACGACGCCCACGAGCCGCTCGCGGTCGTCCGTCACGTAGACGTAGAACACCGACTCGAGCTCTTCGTGGTGCTCCTGCAGCGTGGTGATGGCGTTGCCGCAGCTCGCGGTGTCCGGCATCTTGAACACGACGGGCGACATGATGCCGCCCGCCGAATCCGGCGGCCACTCCAGGAGATCGAGCGCGTCCGCGTGCTCCTTGTCGCCCTGCATCTCCGCGATGACGCGCTCGCGAAGCCCCGCGGGCAGCACCTCGACGACGTCGGTCGCGTCGTCCGGCTCCATATGCTCGAGGAGGTCGATGATGCGCTCCTCGGTCATGTCGTTCGTGATGTTGCGGACGGCGTCGTCCGACAGGCACACCAACACGGACGCGGCGAGCTCGCGATCGGCGATCTGCGCGTACAAGAAGCGCTGCTGCGCGGCCGTGAGGTGGTCCATGGCCGCGGCCACGTCCTCAGGGCGCGCCTTGTTCAGAACCTTGCGCAGCGACCCGGTCGCGTCACGGCGAACGAGGCGCCGCAGGATCGCGTCGGTTCTGGCATTGAGAGGGACCGGAGTCATCAGCCTCCCTCGGAGTCGTCGATGAACACCAACGTGCGTGGGACATCTTGTCGCCCTTGGGGCTGCACGCGCTCACCGTTGTACTCAAGGCGCACGCTCTTGGCGGCGGGCACCTGTACCTCGACGCGGCGCCTCCCCGCCACCTCGATTCTTTCGCCCGGTGGGAGTCGGCGGTCGACGACCACTTCGCCGTCGACGATGATCTTGAACGCGCCGCCGAGCAGCACGGTGAGGCGCACGCGCTGGTCCTGACCCGCGTCGCCCTCGCCCACCGGTGCGCCAGCCGCGCCGCCGTCCGCAACGCGCGCCATCTGCCAGCCGATGAGGCCGAGCAGCAGCGCCACCGCGACGGCCGCGACCGCACGAACCGCCAGCTGCGACCGCGACGCCGGGAGCACGGGGCCCGTAAAGCCTCCCGTGACTTCGGTGTGCTCTCGCGGTCGCTTGAGCTCGGTCACTGGCTGGCTCCCCGAGCCTTGCCCAGCTGGCCGCACGCGGCGGAGATGTCGATGCCTCGCGTGATGCGGACGCTGCACGAGACGCCGCGGCTGACCAAGTAGTTCTGAAAGGCCCAGACCTGCTCATCGCTGGGGCGGCGGAGGTCGCGGTCCGGGTTCTCGTTGTACGGGATGAGGTTCACCTTCGCTGAGATCCCCTGCAGCAGCTGGCGCACGCGCTCCGCGTCCTCCAAGCTGTCGTTGAAGCCGGCGAGCATCACGTACTCGAACGTGATGCGCTTGCCGGTGGGCAGCGGGAACGCGCGACAGGCCTGCATCAGCTCGTCCAAGCTGTGGCGCTTGGTGATGGGCATGATCTGGCGCCGCTGCGCGTCGGTGGACGCGTTGAGCGAGACGGCGAGGTTCACCGGCAGGCGCGCGGCGAGCTCGGCCATGCGCGGCACGAGCCCGACGGTGGAGACCGTGACCCGGCGGTGCGAAAAGTTGAGGCCGTCGTCGTTGAGGCAGTGCGACAGCGCGATGACCAAGTTGTCGAGGTTGTGCAGCGGCTCGCCCATGCCCATGAGCACGAGGTTCGTGATGCGGTCGCCCGGCGGCAGCGTCTTGGCCACTTGCAGGGCTTGGTTCGCGATCTCAGCGGCGGTGAGGTGCCGCTTGAGGCCCAAGTCCGCGGTCAGGCAGAAGGTGCAGGCCATGGCGCAGCCCACCTGCGAGGACATGCACAAGGTGATGCGGTCGCCCTCGGGGATGAGCACCGACTCGATGGCGTGCCCGTCGTGCAGCGCCCACAAGAACTTGGTGGTGCCGTCTGCTGCGGGCAGCACGCGCTCGGGCACAAGGTGCTCGATGGCGGCCGTGCGCGTGAGCGCGTCGCGAAGTGGTCGATGTACGCCGGTCATCTCCGCGAAGCTCGCTGCGCCCTGTTGCCACAGCGCCTTGTAGACGTTGAGCGCGCGACGTGGGGTCTCGTCAAAGGACGCCACGATCCACGCCGTCAGCGTGGGGAGGTCCATAGACTTCGCGTCGATGAGACCCGCGGAATTCCGCGGATACTCACCGGACATCGCGCGAGCGTCGCGCACTGGGTCTGGCATCGGCGTCTTCATGGGCGCATCATGGCTAACCCGCGGAGGATGTATGTCGCGATCAGCGCTCACCGAGGCCCTCATGGCCGTCCCGTTCTTGGAGCACCTCTCGATCGCCGTGGACGAGGCGCGCGCTGGCAATGTGAGCCTGCGCCTGCCGGCCATCCCGTCCAACCAAGATCACAGCGGCAACCTGGCGCATGGCGCGATGTTCCAGGTGGCTGAGACCGCCGCGGCCCTCGCCGTCGGCACGCACCCCACGCTGCGCACCTTCGCCCACCGCCAAAAGGTCTCGCATATTCAGTACCGCGCCGAGGCTCCTCGCGATGTGACCGCGCGCTGCGCAGTACCGCGCGACGCCGCCGAAGCCGTGCAAGCGCAGCTCCGCGACCAGGGCGAAGCCACGCTGGAGCTGCGGGTCGAGGTCCTCGACGGCTGGGGCAACGACATCTGCCTGCTCACTGCGGTCTTCGGCTTTAGCGTCTAAAAGTGCGTCGCGGTGGGCAGCCCCTCGCCCTCCGCAAGCCGCTCAGCGAGCGCTGTGTTGCGCTCCATCGCCCGCCCGTCCGCCGCTGCGCGCGCCCATGCGTCCGGCGCGCCGACGACGCATAAGAAGCGCTTCGCGCGCGTGATCGCCGTGTAGAACAGGTTGCGCCGAAGCATGAGGCTGTGGCTCGTGTCGAGGGCGAGCACGACGGCCTCGTACTCGCTGCCTTGGCTCTTGTGCACCGTCACCGCGTACGCGAGCTCCAGCAGCGACAGCTCGTCCCAACCCCAGGGCACGTCGCGGCCGTCGAAGTCCACGACGAGGCCCGTCGCGAGCACCTTGGTCACGCAGCCGATGTCCCCGTTGAACACGTCCACGTCGTAGCGGTTGCGCACGCAGATGACGCGATCGCCCACCCTCAGGCAGCGATCGCCGCGGCGCGCCTCCTCGCCGTCGGGGTTGAGGCGCTGCTGCAGCGCGCGGTTCAGCGCCTCGGTACCGAGCGGGCCTCGGCGTGTCGGCGCGAGGACCTGCACGTCGCGCATCGGGTGAAACTCGAGCGCTGGTAGGCGCTCCGACACGACAGCGAGCACCGTCGCCACAGCCGAGGCCGCATCCGGACGTGGAAGCAAGAAGCAGTCTCTCCGGCCGCTTTGCTCGCCTGAGTCGGGCACAAAGCCGGCGTGAACGCGGTGCGCCGCAGCGAGGATGCCGGACGCCTCGGCCTGGCGAAAGACCTGCTGGAGTCGCACCACCGGTACGCTGCCCGCCTGAACGAGGTCGCGCAGCACCTGCCCCGCGCCGACCGAGGGGAGCTGGTCGGGGTCGCCGACGAGCACGAGGCCGAAGCCGGACTGCTCGGGGAGCGCGTCGAGCAGCGCCGCGAACAGCCGCAGGTCGACCATGGACACCTCATCCACCACGATGCCGTCAGCTTCGATCGGGTGCCCCGCGCGCCGAACAAAGCCCTCGTCCGGCCGATACTCCAGCAGGCGATGCAGCGTGCCAGCGGGTCGCCCCGTCGCGTCCGCCAAGCGCCGCGCCGCCCGCCCCGTCGGCGACGCCAACGCGAGCTGACGCCCGAGCGCCTCGGCCACGCGCACCAAGACGCGCACCAGCGTGGTCTTGCCGGTGCCGGGGCCGCCGGTGATGACCACGACGCCGCCGCGCAGCGCTGCCAGCACGGCCCGCTCCTGCTCGGGCGCGAGCGCGACGCCCTCACTGTACGCGGTGGCGCGCACGAGCTCCAGCGGCGGCTCTTCCCCCGCCTGCCCAATGCGCTCGCGCAGCTGCATCGCCACCGAGCACTCGGCACCAAACAGGCGCACGGGCCAGCAGCGTGGCCCCGCTGAGCTTGGCTCTAGTACGAGCTTTCCGTCGCTCGCGAGGCCGGTGAGCGCGTCGCCCAGGTGGTCTGCGGGCACGTCGAGGCGCGCGAGGACGCGCTCGACCTGCGGCACAGAGAGGAAGCAGTGCCCATCACCCGCGCCCGTGTCCAGCGCGTGCACCACGGCGGCGCGCGCTCGCGCTGGGTCCTGGGGGCTCAAGCCGTAGCTCTGCGCGAGGCGATCCGCGGTGCGAAAGCCGACGCCCCGCACCTCCTCCACCAGGCGGTAGGGCTCGCGCCGCACCACGGCGGCGGTGCGCTCGCGGTATTGGCGCCGAATGCGCGCGATCACCGAGCGCGACAGGCCCTGCCCCATGAGGTCGATCATCACCGCCCGATCTTCTGCGTTCACCGTCCAGGCTTCGGCGATCGCTGCGGCGCGCTTTGGGCCGATGCCTGGCACCTCGGTGAGCCGCTGCGGATCCTCATCGAGCGCGCGAAGCGCCTCCAAGCCGAGCGTGTCCACGATGCGCCCCGCGAGCTCTTTGCCGATGCCGGTCACGCCGCTCGACATCAGGTAGCTGCGCAGGCCCGCGAGCGAGCGCGGCGTGCCCTGCACCACGCCCGTCACCCGAAAGCGCCGGCCATAGGACGGGTGGTCCTCGTCCTCGCCCTCGAGCGCCACGAAGGTGCCCTGCTCGGCCTCCTCTGCGAGCATGAACAGCGCGCCCACCGCGACGAGCTCGCCCGCGTCGGTGTCGAGCGCCACGATGGCGTAGTCCGTCTTGGGCGACGCCCAAACGACCCGCTTCACCTGGCCCTCAACCCACCTCGACGCCACCCAGTCCCCCGATGTGCGGGGCTCCGCGCGACAACGCCCCCAAACTCCGGCTAACCACCCCTCGCGGAACGCCACGCGTTCGCGCCACAGTTCGGCCCGCCGAGGGCTCTGTGCGCCGGACTCCACCGAGAGGAATCGATGATCCCGACTGTCCCAGCCTATGACGCGCTCAAGAACTACTACGGCACCGTCATTCAGAAGACCTCGGACCTCAAGACGACCGCCTGCTGCAGTGATCCCAGCGGCGGCAGCGCGAAGCTCCGCGCCCTGCTCGACAACATCCACGGCGAGATCCTCGCCAAGAGCTACGGCTGCGGCTCCCCCCTCCCCGACGCGCTCGAGGGCTGCACCGTCCTCGACCTCGGCTGTGGCGCCGGTCGCGATGTGTACGTCGCCGCCCAGCTCGTCGGCCCCACCGGTCGCGTCATCGGCGTGGACATGACCGCGGAGCAGCTCGACGTCGCGCGCAAGCACGTGCGCACCCAGACCAAGGTCTTCGGCTTCGACACGCCCAACGTCGACTTTCGCGAGGGATACATGGAAGATCTCGCGGCGATCGGCGTCGAGGACAACAGCGTCGACGTCGTCATCTCCAACTGCGTGCTGAACCTCTCCCCCGACAAAGAGGCCGTGTTCCGAGAGATCTTCCGCGTCCTGAAGCCCGGTGGCGAGCTCTTTTTTGCGGACGTCTTCGCGGATCGGCGCGTGCCCGCCCACCTGCACTCGGACCCGGTGCTCCTCGGTGAGTGCCTGTCCGGCGCGATGTACAAGGAAGACTTCCGGCGGCTCATGACCAAGGTCGGCTTCCACGACTTCCGCATGCTGGAGGAGAGCGCCATCGAGCTCGGCTCCCCCGAGATCGAGGCCAAGGTCGGCATGGTGCACTTCACCAGCCGCACCATCCGCGCCTTTAAGATCGAGCGCCTCGAGGACATCTGCGAGGACTACGGCCAGGTCGCCATCTACCGCGGCTCCGTCGACGAGCACCCCCACTTCTTGGACCTCGACGACCACCACCGCTTCTTCACGGGCAAGCCCATGCTCGTCTGCGGCAACACCGCCGCCATGATCGAGGACACGCGCTTCGCCAAGCACTTCACGGTCTCCGGCGACCGCAGCACGCACTACGGCGCGTTCGATTGTGCGCCTGCGGCGGAGAAAGCGGACGGCGGCGGCGGCTGCGCCGGCGGGGCTTGCTGCTAGAACAGCCCCGACGGGTCGCTGTCGGGCTCTTCGGGGCCCTGCTCTTGCGTGAGCTGGCGCGGATCGTTCGGCTGCACGATGCCAGCGCTCATGATGAGCTTGAAGGCCTCCTCGACCGAGAGGTCGAGCAGGTGTACGTCGGATGACGGGAGCATGAGGTAGAAGCCCGAGGTGGGGTTCGGCGTCGTGGGCAAGAAGACGTTGACCAGCGGCTCGCCACCGCGCTCGACGAAGGACTCGCCCGTGTGAAAGGCGATGCCCCAGATGCCGGGGCGCGGGTACTCGATGAGCACCACCTGCCGAAAGTGGCTGGCGTCCGTGGCGAACAAGGACTGGCCGAGCTGCTTGAGCCCCTGGTGGATGCTGGAGACGATCGGCACCTTGGCGAGCAGCCACTCGTACCCGTACAGCAGGCGCTGGCCGATGATGCTCTGCGCAGACCAGCCCGCGAAGGCCAAGGTCGAGAAGGCGAGCAGCACGCCGAGGCCTGGGATGGGGCGTCCGAGCAAGGTCTCCGGCTGGATCGCGTCCGGGAGCAAGCGAATGCTGCTCTCTAGCAAGCCGATCAGCTCGACGAGCACCCACCAGCTCACGCCGATGGGCACCACAACCAAGAAGCCGGTAAGGATCGAGTCGCGTAGACGCTTGAGCAGGTGGTTCACAGCGGAGCCCCAGAGGATGGGATCCCCCTATCCCGGCTGTCAGCGCCCGTAGACCTCGTACTGCTCCGGGTGGTAGTGCCCGAGCGCGCGGAAGACGACGCGGCGACCAAGATCGGCCTCGAGCGCCTCAAGATCTTTCATCTGCTCGCTGTAAAAGCGGTCGGCGATCTGCGGCGTGGTGTTCACGTAGATCGCCTCGGCCGCGGGCGAGCGGTTCGCCTCGCGGCGGATCTCGCGCAGGATGTCGTAGCAGAGCGTGGCGGGGGAGCGCACGACGCCGGTGCCCGTGCACACGGGGCACCCGACCATCATGTAGCGGTCGAGGCCCTCTTGCACGCGCTTGCGGGTCATCTCCACCAAGCCGAGCTCGCTGATCTTGAGCACGTTGGTGCGCGCGCGATCCTTGCGCAGCGCGTCATCGAGCGCCTTGTAGACCTTGTCGCGGCTGGCTTGGCGGTCCATGTCGATGAAGTCGATGATGATGATGCCGCCCATGTTGCGCAAGCGCAGCTGGTGGACGACCTCTTCGACCGCTTCCAGGTTGATCTGGAGGGTGGTGTCTTCCAAAGAGGACGTGCCGACGAACTTTCCAGAGTTGACGTCGATCGCCATGAGGGCTTCGGTCTGGTCGACGACGAGGTAGCCGCCGGACTTGAGCCAGACCTTGCGGCCCATGGACTTGTTGATCTCGACCTCGACGCCGTAGGTGTCGTAGACCGGCTCAACGCCGCGGTACAAGTGAACGCGGTCCTTGTGCTGCGGCATGAAGTCGGCGATGAACTGGCGGACGTCTTCGTAGGTGTCCTTGTCGTCGATGACCATGCGCTCGATGTCGTCGTCGAACATGTCGCGCACCGAGCGCAGCACCAAGCCGTACTCGGCGTGAAGCAACGACGGGGCCTTCACCGTCTTGGACGTCTCTTGGATGCGCTCCCAAGTGCGCAGCAGGTAGTCCATGTCCGCCTTGAGGTTGGCGGTGGGCTGCCCGTCACAGACGGTGCGCACGATGAAGCCGGCGCCCTTGGGGCGGTGCTTGTCGACGAAGCTGCGCAGGCGACGGCGCTCGCGATCGCGATCAATGCGGCGGCTGATGCCGACGTGCTCAACCGTGGGCATGAACACGATGTACCGGCCCGGGATGGCGATGTGCGTGGTGAGACGCGCGCCCTTGGTGCCGATCGGATCCTTGGCGACCTGCACCACCAGCTCCTGCCCCTCTTTGAGCAGGTCCTGAATGGGGGGGTGGCCGGCGCGCGGGTTGGCGCGGGGCACCTCTTCCGTGGCGTCGATGGCGACGCCGTCCTCGTGCATATGCAAGAAGTTTTGGTAGATGTCGCCGACGTACAAGAAGGCGGCGCGCTCTAGGCCGACGTCGACAAAAGCCGCTTGCATACCCGGGAGCACGCGCACGACGCGCCCAAGGTAGACGTTTCCGACAAAGCCGCGATTGTCTCCGCGATCGATGTAGAACTCGGCCAACCGGCCGTTCTCCATCAGCGCAACGCGGGTCTCCCTGCCGGTGGAATTGCAGATGATCTCTGATGACACGGAAAACTCCTGGCTTGCCGCGCAACCCGATGAGCTGGGATCGACGTGTCAATGAGCCTTGTGGTGGCACTCACGTCGTTCAACCAGGGCTCCCGAGTACGCAGAAAAAGTTGGACCTGGGCAGGCCGAAAGGGCACCCAAGCAACCCACCTTCACACACCGTAGAGCGGTGGTCAAGACCGGACGCTAGCGTCTTCGGAGCAAGGCGAACTTAAGGTAGTGTGCCTCTACGTGAACGAGCGAGGCCGGGTGGTCCAAAGGCTCCCCGGACACCCAATGCCACGACCAGTCGCCTGTGTTTTGCAGGCCCGCCGCGACGGCCCGCTTCCACTTTTGGAGGTCCAAGCGCGCGGTGCAGCTCGCGGTTGCCAGCAGGCCGTCGCGCACGACCATGGGCCCCAGGCGAGCGTGCAGCTTGCGGTAGGCGGACTCCGCCGCACCATCTGAGCTCTTGCCGTGCGTGAGCGAGGGCGGGTCGACGATGAGCAGGTCGACCGGCTGGCGCGCGCGCCACGCGAAGACGTCCGCGACCTCGAAGGCGTGCTCATCAGGGTCCAAGCCGTTGAGCCGGAAGTTCTCCTTGGCGTCCTCGATGGCGTCCGCCGCGAGGTCCACCGTGGTCACGTGCGCGGCGCCGCCGAGCGCCGCTGCGACGGAGAAGCCGCCGTTGTAGGCGAACAAGTTGGCGACACGCCGCCCAGCCGACCACCCGCCCACGAGCGCGCGGTGCGTTCGCTGATCGAGGAAGAGCCCCGTCTTTTGGCCGACGTGGGGCCGAACGAGCAAGCGCATGCCGTGCTCGTTCACGATGACGTGATCGGGAGCGGGCTCGCCCCACAGCGTCTCAAGGCCCTCGCCGCCGTCGACGCGACCGACGCCGAGGCGCCGCGCGACCGTTGACGCCCAGCCCCACGAGGCCACCTGCCGCGTGAGCCACTCCAAGTGGGACTCCCACGCCTTGGAATACAAACGAATCACCGCCAGGTCGCCGTAGCGGTCGACGACCAGGCCCGGGAGCCCATCGCCCGCCGCGTGCACGCAGCGCCAGCAGTCCGTCTGCGGTGGCGCGGTGCGAAAGCGGAAGGCGTCCGCGCGGCGCAGGCGGTCGGCGAGCTCAGTCAACGGGTTCGCGGGCCCCGCGCCCCGGCCGAGCACGCGCACGGCGATCGGACCCTCGTCCGCGAGCCCCCACGCCACGGGCTTGCGCTGGGCGTCGGCGAGCTGAACGAAGGAGCCGACGGGCTCGTCCAGGTGAAAGTCCCGGTAGGCCCAAGGATGGCCGTGCGAGAGGGGTGCGATCGAGCTCTGTGGGATGCGGACGATGTTCATGCCCCCGAGCTAGCGCCCTGACGCCCCGTCGCCCACCCAAAACGGCGCCGTCTCGGGGGGTGTAGTTGACGTGTCATCATAAAAACTGGAGATCACTTTAACTGCCACATTTCTACTGTTGTACGCGCGCTTTGGGCTGTATCGATGCGTCGTAATCCACCCGAATTCGGCCGAGCCGGGCGAGATAGGGTTTGCGGTCCAGATCCTCAGCGTGGTAATCGTTGGTTGTCAGGGCCCGATGCACTCTCCCCCGCACCACCCTGCTCCCCGGCGCTCCCCGCGCCACCCTCCCTCCGCTCCCCCTCCCACCCCTCGAGCCCCGCGCATGTCGAACCTCACTCCAGATGCCGCGGCGACCGCCGTGCGCCGCTTGCGTGTCGAGCAGATCGAGCCCATCGCGCTGATGCCCGATGCGCCGATGGACGCTACGACGCTCGCGGTCTGGCTGGACGAAGCCGCGGACCTGCGCAGCGTGACGCTCGTGGTCGAGGGCGCCGAGGTGACCGTTGCAGACGTTGTGGTCGAGCCGGCCGAGGACGCGGACGCCGACGAGCTGATCGTCGAAGGCGACGAGGAGCGCGAGAGCGTCGACGAGGACAGCGGCGCCGACCCCGTCGTCAAGCGCGCCCTCGCCGAACCCGAGCGCCGCGTGCTCACGCTGCAGCGCACCATGCGCTCCGGCGCGGCGGTGCGCTTTGACGGCGACGTGGTGCTCCACGGCGACCTGAACCCCGGCTCGCAGATCGTCGCGGCCGGCAACATCTTGGTGCTCGGTCACCTCAAGGGGATGGCCCACGCTGGCTGCACCGGCGACGAGTCCGCCACCATCCTGGCCTTTGATCTGCGGCCCACGCAGCTGCGGATCGCGCGCCACATCGCCATTCCCCCCGAGCGGGAGCCCCACAGCGGGTTGCTCCCCGAGATCGCACGCGTCGACGGCGACCAGATCGCGATCGAGCCGTACCGCAACCGTTCCCCTCGTCAGGCAGGAGCTTGAACCATGGCTGAGTGCATCGTCATTACCTCAGGAAAGGGGGGCGTCGGGAAGACGACGACGTCCGCGAACTTGGGCGCGGGTCTCGCGCTCATGGGGAAGAAGGTCGCCGTCGTGGACGCGGACATCGGTCTGCGCAACCTCGACGTCATCCTCGGCCTCGAGAACCGCATCGTCTACGACCTCGTGAACGTCATCGAGGGCGAGTGCCGGCTCAAGCAGGCGCTCATCCGCGACAAGCGCGTCGAGGGCCTGTTCTTGCTGCCCGCAGCGCAGACCCGCGACAAGAACGCAGTTTCCCCGGATGATATGCGTCGCTTGGTCGCTGATCTCAAGGAAGACCACGACTACGTCATCATCGACTGCCCCGCGGGCATCGAGCAGGGCTTCAAGAACTCCATCGCCGGCGCCGACCGCGCGATCATCGTGACCACGCCCGAAGTGAGCGCCATCCGCGACGCGGACCGCATCATCGGCATGGTCGAGGCCCACGACCTCCCCGAGCCCGACCTCATCATCAATCGGTACCGCGCTGGCATGGTCTCGCGTGGCGACATGATGAACCGCGAGGACATCCTCGAGATCCTCGCCATCCCGTTGATCGGCATGATCCCGGACCACGAGGACGTCATCATCAGCGCGAACCGCGGCACCCCGGCCGTCTACGACGAGAGGTCGGTGGTCGGCGCGGCCTACCGCCGCATCACGAACCGGGTCCTCGGCGAAGAGATCCCCTTCCCCAGCTTCGACGTCGACGCGAACCTCTGGACCACCGTGAAGCGCTGGATGGGCCTCGCCCCAGTGCGGGAGGCAGTGTGATGCTTGAGCTCGTCAACAAGCTGTTTGGCGCTCGCCAGACGACCAGCAAGGAAGACGCAAAGCAGCGCATGAAGGTCCTGCTCATCCACGACCGCGTGAACCTCACGCCTGCGCAGATGGAGCTGATGAAGGCCGAGCTGCTCGACGTCATCGCCCGCTACTGCGAGGTCGACCCTGAGGGCGTCGACATTCGCCTGAACCGCCGTGACAACGGCATCTCCCTGGACTCCACCGTCCCCGTCAAGCGGGTCACGGCCAAGGCGTCCTGAACCACACCCGCTGGGGACGCCACACCTAACGGTGGCGCTTCTTCCCCAGCTCCGGGCTGCACTCCCGGTCGTCACTTCGCACATCCACCCCTATCCTACCTTTGGCACCCCCCCCCCAAACCTCGAAGTGACGACCGGGGGCAGTCCTCCCCTTTGAGATGAGAGAGACGCAGCCCCCCGCTCAAGGTTCGTCCTGGGCGGGGGGTTTTGCGTTTTGGCGCCGCGGAACCACCCGTTAGCTCAGCCGCGACGGGAGCCGTTCATGCGCATCGCCCACCTCTCCGACATCCACTGGAACCTCCGCCCACCGTTCGGCCGGCTCCTCGGCAAGCGCCTGCTCGGCACGGCGAACCTGGTGTTTGGCGGGCGGGGCAAGGCCTATAGCAACGCCGTGCAGCAGGAGCTGGTGCGGTCGGTGCTCGCGCTCGCGCCCGACGCCGTCGTCATCAGCGGCGACCTCACCCAGACGGCGCTCGACGAGGAGTTCGCCTGGGCGCGCCGCGACCTGCAGCCCTTGCTGGACGCGGTGCCGACCCTCGTCATCCCCGGCAACCACGACGTGTACACGCGCGGGGCCCGCGATGAGCAGCGGATCCGCCAGCACTTCGGCGATCAGATGCGCCTCGGCGACGACGGCCTCGGTCGCCTCGACGTGGGCGACGTCACCGTGCTCGGCCTCGATCCTTGCCGCCCGACGCCGCTGTCGTCCGGCTTCTTGCCAAAGGCGCAGCTCCAGGCGCTCGCGGCCGCGCTCGCGTCGCCGGAGCTCGCAGCGCGGCAGCTCGTGCTCACGCTGCACTACCCGCTGATTCACAGCGACGGTCGCCCCTACGAGGGGCTCAATCACGGCCTCCGCAACGCGCGCGCGCTGCTTGAGGTGCTGGGCGCCGCGCCCCGCTTGCCGCGCCTCGTCATGCACGGGCACAAGCACCACGCCACGGTGCTGCCGCTGGTGCTTCCGAACGGCGCGCTCTTGGTCTGCAACGCCGGCTCAGGCGGCTACGGCTACCAGCCGCCGCGCCAAGCGACCTTCCAAGTCTACGACCTCGGCGAGGCCGGGCCGCTGGTGCGGCGCTTTGCTCACGACGGCGCGACCTTCACCGAGGTCCAGCTGCCGTTGTGAGGAGTAGGGGCGGCGGGACTCGAACCCGCACTCCAAAGGAACTGGATTTTGAATCCAGCGCGTCTACCGATTCCGCCACGCCCCCGCTGCACGCCCCTATAACCGAGGCGCGGAGAGTCTACCAGCGCTTGCCGCTCGACCAACGTCCAGCGCTGAATCGTGCCGTTCCAACCGTCTTCATTACCTGCAGCACCGACTTGACGTCGATCGCGGTGACGCCGCCCGGCCAGCGCTCCTTGGCCGTGTGAACGACGCCAGCGATCAAGACGACCTCGGCGAGCTCCGTGGACGAGCCGAGCTTCGCCATGACCTGCTGGCGAATCCACTGGTCGCGCTCGGGATCGGCTGATGGCTTCGGCGGACGCGCGCTGTTGGCGTTCTTGTTGGCGTTGTCCTTCGACGAGGACGACGACGACGAGGTGCGTCCAGCGGCGGCGCGCTGACGCGGCGTCTCTGGCACAGGGTCTTCGACCTTACCGCCGATGCGCTTGTCCCTGAGCGGCTCAGCGACCCCTCGAACCACGCGCGGCGCGGCGACGCCCAGCGAGACCGGGTGCGGCTCGCCTTCGGACCAGACCGCCAGCATGTCTGCGATGCTGCTCTTGAGTGCGGGCGAGCGAGTCTCGCGCGCCGCCTCCTCTTCCATCATGGCGCGCAGGGCCATCGACGCCCGGCTGGGCTCGACCTCTGCGAGCGCGTCCACAAACTCGCGCATGGGCTGCCCGTTGGGCAGGTCCGCGATCTCCGCGCGAGCGCGGGCCATGAAGTCCGACAAGCCCTTGAGCGTCGCCTTCGAGAAGGTGTCGATCTCCGACACCGCCACCACATCGGCGAGCGTCTGCACATCGATCTGCCGAACAGGACGTCGGAAGACCTCTTTTACCAGGATCTCCACCGTCATCGGGTGCGCAGTGCGCAACCCCTCGAGCCTGACCTTTCCCTCCACGAACGCCTCCACGATGCGATAGGGGCGGCCATGTAGCAGGGGAAGAGCACATGCGCATCCGTCAGGTGTACACGGGCGTGGGCGATCGGGGCACAACCCGCCTCGTTGGCGGAGCGGAGATCGCGAAAGACGCACCGCGCGTCGAAGCCTATGGCTCGGTCGACGAGCTGAACTCAGTCCTCGCCGTCGTGCGCGCGGACCCCAAACTTCCTGCGCAGGTGCACGAGGTCCTCGAGCGCGTGCAGCACATGCTGTTCACCGTGGGCGGCGAGCTCGCCACGCCCCCCGACGCGCGCTGGGGCAACATGATCCTCGTGTCGTCCGACGACGCCCGGCTGCTGGAGCAGGAGATCGACGCCTTCAACGATCCACTCCCCGCCCTCAAGGAGTTCGTGCTGCCCGGCGGGGGCCTCGCCGGCGCGAACCTGCACCTCGCGCGCACCGTCTGCCGTCGCGCCGAGCGCAGGGTACAGACCCTCGAGGCGAGCGAGCCCGGCTCCGTCGGCGAGACGCTCATCTATCTCAACCGACTGTCCGACCTGCTCTTCGTCCTGGCGCGCTGGTGCGCTATGGATGCGGGCGTGCGCGAGCTCATGTGGCGCAACCCCAACGCTCGCGAGCGCTAGGCGCTCCCCTCGCCGCGCCCCTTCTGCTACCCTCACCCGACTTGAAGGCTCCATGACGACGCACAACGCCGCTCGCCGCAACCTCCGTTCCTCGCTTCAGCGTGGCGCAGCATGAGCCGCCTGAATGACGTGCGCGAGACCGGTCGAACCACGCGCGGGCCGTCCTTCGACCTCGTGGAGAGCTGCGACGCGCAAGGGCGCCGCCACCTCGCGCTGGTGTTCTCCGAAGACTTCCGCGACGCCAAAGAGCTGACGGCCTCGGTCGATCCGGTGGTTGGCTTCCTAGAGATGCCCATGGTGACGGGCGTCATCCCCCTCACCGACCGCGATCCCGGCCGCTTTTTGTACGCGGCAGGCGAAGCGTGGCCCCTGCGCGACGTGCTGCGCGCCTACATCCACCTCGACGACGTCTGCGGCGCCAAGGCCGGCCTCGAGCTCGCGATCCGCGCCGCCACTGTGCTGCAAGAGGCCGCCGAAGCGGGCTCCGCCCAAGACGTGCCCAACCACGGCAGCTTGAGCCCGTGCACCCTCCTGGTCGACGAGCAAGGAAACACCCTCTTCATCGGCTACGGCGTCCCCCCCGTCGCCATCTTTGACTACCTCGACGACCCCAAGCTCCTGCCCCCCGCCGACGACGTGCGCTACGCGCCGCCGGAGCGATTGGAGGGCGTCGCCGAGGACCTCAGCGCCGATCTGTACGCCCTCGCGCTCATGGTGGCCGAGGTCATCAGCGGCTTCGCTACTTACGAGGGCAAGCTCGACGAGTTCTTGGACGACGCGCACGAGGGCGCCGCCCACAAGCTGCTCGACAGCAGCATCTCAGCGCCGGTGCAGCGCTGGCTCGCCACCGCGCTCGCGCCCTTCCCCAAGGATCGCCACCCGAGCGCCGACGCCTTCACCCAAGAGGCGCGCGACCTGCTCGCCGACGCCGACGGCCCCGGCCTCGCGGAGTGCGTCGCCCGCGCTCGTGAGGCGCTGCCCGACACCTTCCTCGCGCCGGAGCTGCCCGAGTTTGCGGAGTCCGCCGCCGCCCCCGCGGTGGACGACGAGCTCGACGCGCAGCTCGACACCCTCTCCCACAAGGCCGCCGACGCAGCCGAGCGCGCGGCCATCGCCGCCGACCAAGCCGACGCGCTCGTCGAGCAGGCCGACCCTTACCAGGAGACCGCGCCGGACGAGCTGTGGGTGCCGTTCGAGGACGCGGTCCTCGCGACCCGCCGCGCCGCCGAAGACGCCGCCGCCGCCGCCGACGAAGCGGAGACGACGGCCTCGCTCGCCACCTGCGAAGCGTCGGTTCAAGCCGCAGAAGCGGCGGACGGCATCGCTCAAGCTGGGCTTGGGACCGCCCGCGACGCGCTCGCCCGCATGGCCCAACAGCGCTCCGAGGCGGTCGCGGTCGCCAAGGCGCAGGCCGAAGCCGCCGAAGAGGCCGCCCGACTCGAAGCCGAGGCCGCAGCGCGCGCCGCCGCCGAAGAGGCCGCCCGACTCGAAGCCGAGGCCGCAGCGCGCGCCGCCGCTGAAGAGGCTGCCAGGCTCGAAGCCGAAGCCGCAGCGCGCGCAGCCGCCGAAGAGGCCGCTCGCCTCGAAGCCGTCCGCGTCGAACTCGCTACGGAGTCCTGCGCCTTCGACGCGCTCGCCGAGCAGATCGCCACCGACGACGTCGCGCCCGAGTTCGCCGAGTTCGCCGCCGTGCGCGCGGCTTGGGACGGCCTGCAGTCCGCGACCGCGCAGCTCACCGAGCGCGTTCGCGCCGCGCGAGAGCACCTCGCCGAGGGCGTGGCGGCGACCACCTCCGACGCTGCGGCGCACGGCCTCGAAGAGGCTCGGGCCGAGGGCGTCGCCGCGAGCGCCGCGGCGGAGGGCATCGCCCACGCACGGCGCTTGCTCGCGGACGCGATCGCGTCCGAGCGCTCCGAACACGAGCGCCTCGTCGCTGAGCGCGAGGAGCAAGCCCGCGCCGAGCGCGCCGCGCTGCGTGGCGCGTACACGGCTCGCCTGGAAGAGGCGGCCTTTGACGCTCGCGCGCAGCTCGACGCGGCGACCCACGCCTGGCAGGCGGCGAGCGACAGCGCGTCCGCCGAGGACCCGCGCTCCGCCAACCTCGAAGCCCTCGCCGCCGAGCGCGGCGAGCTGACGCAGCGCCTCGAAGCGCTCGTCACGCAGAGCGCCAGCACGGTAGAGCTCGAGGACGCCGACGCGCAGCGTGAGGCCACCGATCGGATCGATGGCGCGCTCCGCGAGCTCGCGAACGTCGCCGGGGAGCTCATCGCCCGCGCTCGCGCGATGGAAGACGAGCTGCGCGCCGCCGCACGCCAGCGCCAGCGCGACACCGCCGAGCGCGCCGCCCAGCACCAAGCGGCCATCGAGGCCGTTGACGCGTCGGTTGAAGAGGCCACCGAGCGCGTCGCTGCGCTTCAGCGCGAGCGCCTCGGCTGCGACGCCCTCGCCGCCGACGCGAGCGCAGACGCCGCCGAGCTCGCGACGCAGGCCGACGCCGTGGTCGCGCGGGCACAAGCGCTCGCGGACGCGCTCGCCGACGTGCGCGCCCGCCTGTCCGACGCCGAAGACCCCAGCGCGCTCGTCGTCCAGGCCCAAGCGCACAGCGACGAGCTGCAGCACCTGAGCTTGGACGCGATCCTCGCGAAGGCGAACGAGCGCCACGAGGCCGCCCTCGCGGACGCGGCGCAGCTCGAACGCGACCGCGAGCACCTGCAGCAGCTGCGCGCCTCGCTCGAGGACGCGCTCCCGGACGGCGACCGCCTCGCCGCAGAGCTCCGAGACGAGGTCGCGGCCATCGCGCTGCCCGAGGACGCCCTCGAAGCGGCCATGAGCGTCGCCGCAGAGCTCGTCGCGCTCCGCGCGCGCGTCGACGGCTTGGACCAGTCGGGCGACCACGACGCGGTCCTGGCCGCCACGGCGGCGGCGGTGGTCATCGCCGAGGCGATCGCGCTCGCAAAGGCACGCTTTGCAGCAGCAAAGAAGGACATTTACTCCTTGGCCGAGCGCGCCGAGCGAGCCCGCGTCGCCGCCGTCGCCGTCGCCAATGAGCGCAGCGCCGAAGCGAGCCGCCGGGCCACCGAGCGCGTCGCCGCAGCGTCCGAAGCCGCCACCGCCGCCAAGCAAGCCGCCACCGCCCCGCAGCTCAGCCAGCAAATCGAAGCCGTGGACGCCGCCCTCGCCGCGCTCACCGCCTCCGCGAGCGGGCTGCCGACCGACGCCGAGCCCACCGACCTCGCCATCGCCGAGGCGCGCGCCACGGCGGTCGAAGCCCTCGACGCGCGGCTGCGCGAGCTCGCGGGCGCCCTCACCGACGCGATCCACGCGCTTGAGGTGAGCGCCGCCGAGGCCGAGGAGCAAGCGCGCGCCGCAGCGCGAGCACAGCAAAAGGCGGAAGCCAAGCTCGAAGCGGCCCAAAGCGACGCAGCGGCGCTGCACGACGGCGTTCACCAGCAGATCGTCGAGGCGCGCGCGTCCCTCGCCCAGAGCGCCGACGGGGCCGTCAGCGCCGCCGTCGCCGCCATCGACGCCGCCGCCGTGCAGCTCGCCGAGGCCTTCGGCGCGATCACGGCCCTCGCTCAAGCCGACTCGGACGCGGTCGAGCGCGCGGCACAAGCGGAGCCGCTGCTCAGCGCGCTGCGCGAGCACCAGCGCTCCGTCGCCCGCGCGATCGAAGCCGCCCACGCGACCGCCCGCGACGCCGCCTCAGCCGCGGAGCGCCACGAGCAGCTCTGCACGGCCCTCGCAGCGCTGGCGCAGCCCACACAAGCGCACCTCGAAGCCTCGGAACGAGCGCTCGCAGAGGCGACCTCCGCCGCCGACGACTGCGTCGGTGAGCGCGTGATCGCGGCGGTGCGCCGCGTCGAGCAGGCCAAGGCGCAGGCGGCGCAAGCGGCAGCGCGGGTGACCGAGCTCGTACAGCACGACCTCGGCGCGGACGCCTGCGACGCCCTCGCCTTCCGCCTGAGCCAGGCACAAGCAGCGCTCGCGGAGCTCGAAGAGAGCGCGCAGCGCGCTCGCGCAGGCCACAGCGACGCCCAAGAGGCCGCGGCCGAAGAGGCCGAGCAGCGCCGAGTCGCCGCCGAGCGCGAGCGCCTAGAGGCCAAGGCCGAGCTCGATAGTCAGCGTGCGCGCCACGCGACCGAGCACCAGACGCTCACCGCGACCCTCGCGCGCGTCGCGGCGGGGCTCGAGCGCTACAAGGAGCTCGCGTCGTCGCTCAACCACCCCGCCGAGGCCCTCGCTGGGCTCCGGGGCGAGCATGACGAGGTGAGCGCGCTCGCGAGCGCCAGCGCTCAAGCGGCGCTCGAGGCCACCGACGCGAGCTCGGTCGCGCCGCTCATCGAGGCGCTCTCGCAAGCGGACGCGCGACTTCAGCGCGCGAAGCCCGAGCTTCGGCAGCACATCGACGACCTCATCGCCGAGCGCGACGCCCGCGCCGACCTCGCCGCCGCGCTCAGCCACGCGGTGGAGCAGGCCACGGAGCAGGTCGACGGCCTGACCCGCGCCGCGGCGGCGCTCACCGCAGAGCGCGACGCTTTGCTCGCAGAGCTCACCGAGCTCCCCGAGGTCGCGAGCGCCCTGCAAGCGGCGTGGCAGGTGTGCGACCAGCACCTCGCCGACGCGCAGCGCGCGCTCGATGCGACCGTGGCCGCCACCGCCCTCGACCAGCTCGACGGCCCCCGCGACGCGCTCGTGCGCAGCAGCACCGCGCTCGCGGCGCTCCCCCAGCGCGCGCTCGCCACCGCGCGGCACGACCGCGACGCCCAGCTCGCCGAGCGCGCCGCCCACGCGCAGCGCTCCGAGCGCGTCACCGCGCTGCTCGCCACGACCCAAGCCGCCCAGGAGCACACGCAGCGCGAGCACGAAGCCGTGCTGAGCGACGCCCCCGAGGCCCTCACCGAGGCCATCGCCGCCCGGTTCGCGCCGCTCATCGATCAGGGCGCCCGCCTCATCGACGCGCTCAGCGGCGACCGCTCGTCGATCAGCGACGCCGACATCGCTGCGCTCGCACCCCAGGTGGACGCCTTCAGCGCCGCCGTCGAGCTAGCGCCCATCGAGGCGCGCGAGGAGATCGCCGCACACCTGCAGCGCGCAGCGGATGAGCACCGCGAGCGCGCGGCAGCGCTCGCCGCCCGCGGCACCGCCGCCCTCGAAGGCATCGCCCAGTCCGTCGCCGTCGCCGGGGAGCGCGCCGAGGCGGCGGATGCCGCCGCAGCCGAGCTTCCGCGCGTCACCGCGATCGCGCAGCTCATTCGCGCGCAAGCCAACGAGCTGCGGGACGCCGCGCAAGCCGCTCCAGCGCTCCCCGAGGGCGAAGACCTCGACGCCATCTATACGGCCGTGTCCGCGCTCGAACACCTCGCGCTCCAGCTCGGCGACACAGCGCTGCGCGGGCAGGTCGACGTGGAGACCCTCGCCCAGCTTCAAGCCGAGGAGCGCGAGGGCCTGCGCGCAGCCCGCGAGCGCTTGAACCACGCGACCGAGGGCGTGCACCGCGCGCTCACGAACGCCGTCGCCCAGCGCGAGCGCGCCTCCACGGCGCTGCACGAGCATCAAGCGACGAGCGAGGCCTCTGCCGGTGCCCTCGCCGCCATCGAGCAGGCGGTGAGCGACGCGCACGGCGCCGAGAACGAGCTGCACGCGCTCGTCGCGCAGCTCGACACCGCTCGCACCGCCGCCGACGCGGCCTCGCTCGCAGCCGCCGCCGAGCCCATCGCCGGTCGCGCCAACCAAGCCGCCATGCACGCCGAGCGCGAGGCCACCGCCTTGGTGCGGGCTGCCGCCGACGAAGCCAAGCAGCGCGCCCAACGCGAGGCCGAGGCGCTCGCCCTCGCCCTTCGCGAGGCAGCGCACGGCGGACAGCTCGCCGCCGAAGAGGCCCGCTCGCTGGTCACCTCGGGCGACGACGCTTGGTTCCAGGCCCAAGAGGAGCTCAGCGAGGGCCCCGACGCGGTGAGCGCGCTGCGCGACGCAGCGTCGCAGAGCCTCAACGCGCTGCGCGTGCAGAGCGCCGCCGCCTCCTCCGCCGCCGATCGCAGCCAAGACTGCACCGACGTGGAGCAGGCCGTCGCCCTGCGCGCCGAGGCCGAGCACGCGCTCGCGCAGGCGCAGGCGCTCGCGGCCACCCTTCGCCAGCAGCTCGATGAGGCCATCCGCGCCTCGCGCGCGGCGGCATCGGCCGCAGAGCAGCTCGCGCGCGCTCAGGACGAGGCCCGTCAGCTCGCCGCCACCGGAGAAGACGCGCTTCAGCGCGCCGAGCAGGCCGAGTCCGCCGCGATCACGGCGACAGACGCTGTGTCGGACGACGCCTCCATCGCGTCGCGCACAGCGACCATCGAGGCCGCCGAGGCCACGCGCGCCGCGCTGCGCGAGCTTCGACGCAGCGTTCAAGGCGTACTCGGCGCGCAGACCGCCGACGAGGCCGAGGCCGGCCTCACCTACGCGCGCACCGCGAGCCAACGCGCCGACGAGGCCGCCCGCTCCGCGAAGCGCGCAGCCACCCAGGCCATCGAGGCCGCGCGGGCCGAGCAAGGGGCCGCGCGGCGCCGCGAGGAAGAGGCGATCGAGGCCGCGCGGGCCTCCGCTCGCGAGGCGAGCACCGCCGCTACGGACGCCGCCCGCTCCTGCGCTGAGCTGCTCGCTGACGCGCAGAGCACCGTCGAAGGCTACGACCCGCCGCAAGCCACCGCCGCCCTCGCCAAGCTGCGCGAGCTCGCCGCCGAGACCTCCCTCGCCGCGTTCGAGGCGAGCAACGCCCGAGACATCTCCACCGAGGCGACCACCAGCGCGCGCGCTCACGACGGCGCGCATCAAGCGGTAGCCTGCGCTGAGCGCGCCACCCGCGCGGCGTCACGGGCGCCCGCGCTCCTCACCGACCTCAAGCGCGCCGTTCAGGCCCAGCAAGAGGCCCGCGACGCCGAGAGCCGCGCGCTCATCTTCGCCATCGCCGCCGCCAAGACCGCCTGCGAAGAGGGCCGCTCCGCGACCACCAGCGCCCAAGAGGCCATCGCCGAGGGCCGCGAGGAGATCGTCGCCGCGAACATCGACGAGGCCATGGCGCTCGTCACCGCCGCAGAGCGCCACGCCGCCGAAGCCGACCGCCACGCGTCCGCGGGCGAGCTCTTCGCGCGCCAAGCCACCGAGGCGCTCACCTCCGACCCCGCCACCAAGCGCGCCAACATGGCCCGCGTCGCCCGCAAGAAGGCCGTCGACTCCGCCACGCTCGCGAGCGAAGCGATTCAGCAGGCGCTCACGCTCTGTCGCGCCGCCGCCTCCGCCGCCGAGGCCCTCGCCCGCATGCTCAGCGAGGCCGAGGTGCTCTCCCGTCGCGTGTACGAGGCCGCCGAGCGCGCGCAGCAGCACGTCGCCCGCGCCCGCCAAGCCACCGCCGACACCACGGACAAGGCCGCGCTCCAAGCGCGCACCGACGCCGTCGCCGCCGCCAGCACCGCCGCACAAGAGGCGGGCAAAGCCGGCCTCGCGGCCAAGGCCGTCGCCGAGGCGCACTCCCCCGACGACGCCGAGCCGCACCTGCAGACGGCGCGCGCCGCGCTCGAGCGGGCCAAACAAGCGGCCGAGCTCGCAGGCGAGAAGACGGCCGAGGCAGCCCGCGAAGCGGACCTCGCTCGCGAGCGCGCCCGCATCGCCGACGAGGAGCGTCGCCGCGCCGAAGAAGAGGAGCGCCGCCGCCGCGAGGAAGAAGCGCGCCGTCGCGCCGAGGAAGAAGCGCGCCGTCGCGCCGAAGAAGAGGAGCGCCGCCGCCTCGAAGAAGAGGAGCGTCGCCGCCGCTTTGACGAAGAGCGCCGTCGCCGCGAAGAAGAGGCGCGCGCCGCCATGGCCGAAGCGCGCGACCGCGCGAGCGCCAAGGTCGACGAGGCGCGCCTCATCGCCGAGGCGATCGCGTCGGCCATCGAGCAGGCGATCATCGCGTCCATGCCCTACGGCAGCGATCCTCAGGTAGCCGCGGGCGTGCAGCGCGCGCTGCGAGCCGCTGAGCGCGTCGCGGGCGCGGCCGACGACACAGCCGCTGCGGCGCCCACGGACGCGCACAAGGACGTGAGCTCGGTGCGCGCTGCGGCCGAAGCCGCCGAAGCGGGCGCGCTGCGCACGCTCAAGGCGGGGCGCTCGGTCGAAGAGCGCGTCGCGATGCTCAACGAGGCGATTCAGGTCGCCGCGGCTCGCGCCCAAGCGGAAGCCGAAGCCAAGGCAAAGGCCGAAGCCGAAGCCCGCGCAAAGGCCGAAGCCGAAGCCCGCGCAAAGGCCGAAGCCGAAGCCCGCGCAAAGGCCGAAGCCGAAGCCCGCGCAAAGGCCGAGGCCGAGGCCCGCGCAAAGGCCGAAGCCGAGGCCCGCGCAAAGGCCGAAGCCGAAGCCAAGGCAAAAGCAGAAGCAGAGGAAATAGCCAAGGCAGAGGCCGAGGCCTGCGCCATCGCCGAGGCCGAAGCGGCTGCGAAGGCCGAAGCCGACGCCATCGCCAAGGCCGAAGCCGAAGCGATCGCCAAGGCCGAAGCCGAAGCGAAGGCCATCGCTGACGCCGAGGCCAAGGCGAAAGCGGACGCCGAGGCCAAGGCGAAAGCGGACGCCGAGGCCGCAGCCAAGGCCGAGGTGGAAGCCCAGGCAAAGGCCGTCGCCGACGCAGCGGCCAAAGCCAAGGCCGACGCGGAGGCCAAAGCCAAAGCCGACGCGGAAGCCGCAGCGCACAGTGACGCGAGCCCTCCGCCGACACCCCCGCAGTCACTGCGCGAGCGCCTCGCCGCGCGCCACGGCGACGCAGGCACCACCTCGCCAGCTGCCGCCGAGCCCGCAGCCGGTGGGTCGCCCGATCGCGGCTCGCTCCGCGACCGACTTCGCCGCCCGCCGACGCCTGGCGACGACACGGCCTCGCGCGACGCCCGCATGGACGCGCTGCGCAACCGACTTCGCGCGGTGCGCGGCGAAGAGCCCGCCGTGGCCCCAACCGCCGACGTCGCCCCGACCGCCGCCGTCGCCCCGAGCGCTGACGTCACCCCCACCGCCGATGTCGTCCCAAGCGCTGACGTCATCCCCACCGCCGACGTCTCCGCTAGCGCTGCCGCGCCTTCACCCAGCGGCCCTCGCGAAGGTCTGTCGCTGCGCGAGCGGCTCAGCGCGCGCACGGCGGGCGACGTGTCGCCGGCGCGCGAGCTCCGTCGCCCCCGCCAGGTCGACGTCGGCGCAGCCCCCAGCGCGGGGGAGAACCCCGACGACCTGCGCGCTCGCCTCCGCCGTCCACGGGCCCCCGAAGGCGACGGCGCCGAGCCCACGCGCGAGCTCCGTCGCCCGCGTATGCCCGAAGGCGAAGCCGGCGAGCTCCGCCGCCCTCGCCGCCTCGATCCGGAAGGTTCTTCCGATGATCTTCGCGCCCGCCTCCGCCGTCCACGCTCCCCAGAGGGCGACGGCGCCGAGCCCACCCGCGAGCTCCGCCGCCCCCGCATGCCCGAGGGCGAAGCCGGCGAGCTTCGTCGCCCCCGCCGCCTGGACGCCTCCGCCACCGGCGAGAGCAGCCCCGACGACCTGCGCGCGCGTCTGCGTCGGCCGCGCGCCCCCGAGAGCGACAGCGCCCCGCCCAGCCCAGCCACCGGCTCCGACGATCTGCGCGCCCGCCTGCGCCGCCGCCCCGAGGCCCCCGAAGGCGCCGCCGCGTCGTCCATCCCCGCCGTCGACCGCGACTCCCTCGCCGAGCGCCTGCGCCGCCGCAGCGCCGCGGGTCTGCCCCCGCCGCCCCCCGCCGCCGCGCCCGACGGCGTCGCCGGCGATGGCCCCGGCGACCGCTCCGAGCGCCTGATCGACCGCCTCAAGCGCCGCAAAGACGACGAGTAGCGTCTACTGCGGCACTTGGTAGTAGAACGCGCCGGGACCGACTGGGTTGTCCCAGGCGGTGGTGGACGAGTTGTTGATTGTATGCGCGTACGACCCATACCAGTTGTCCACGTCGCGAACGGTCCGCGAGAGCGGCGCGCCGTCGTACCACGGGATCGCCGCGTGCTGTCCGACGGCCTTGTGCGCGACGTAGCTACCAGCGGACGACCCCACGTTCGCCACCACGGGTCGGACAACAGCCATGCCGCGATCGGTGGGGCGGAAGGCCCTGGGCAAGAAGCCCCAGCCAAGGTCGGCACACGCGGGGTCCATCGTCTGGCCCGTGCGGTGCGCGAGGGCGTTGGCTCCGCTGGGCAAGTAGATCGGCGCGCCAATACCGTAGGATGCCCAGCTCGTGTGTTGCTCACCGATGAGCACGGCGCTGGCCTGCCACGCGCAGGTCTCGGCGAGACCTCCCCACCCGTCGGTGACCTGGAGCGATCCCGTGACGTCGGTCGCGCGCAGCACCCGCGAAAGCAAGCGCGACGTCACCACCCGCTCGCCCTGAAGGTTCGCCGACGTGACCCGCGCTCGCGTGGCGCCGACGCAGGCGGGCCCCCAGCAGTCGTCGTCCCAGCAGTCCGTGAGGCCGTCGCGGTCGTCGTCGAGGTGGTTGCCACAGAGCTCGGCGCAGGGCGCGCGATCGGCGCACTCGGCGTCCTCGCAGTCGATGAGGCCGTCGGCGTCGTTGTCGAGGCCGTCGTCGCAGCGCTCTTCGCAGCCGGGTAGCCCTGGGCACGTGGGCGGCGGGCAGTAGCGCGTCAGGTGACAGGCCTCGTCGAAGCAGTCGATCAGCCCGTCCCCATCGTTATCGAAGGCGTCATCGCACTGCTGTTCGACGCAGGCGGGCGTGGAGTGGCAGTCACCGTCAGCGCAGTCGATGAGCCCGTCGCTGTCGTCGTCGACGTGGTTGCCGCAGTCCTCGAAGCCCAGCGCGACCAGCCACGGCAGGCCGCAGTTCTGGTCGGCGGCGTCGACGAGGCCATCGCCGTCGTTGTCGACGCCGTCGTAGCACTGTTGGGGCCAGTATTCGCGGAGGGAACCACAGTCGTAGTCATCGTGGTCGATAGCGCCGTCGAGGTCATTGTCGAGGCCGTCGCTGCAAGCGTGTTCGCGGCACGCGGGATCCCAACGACAGGCGAGGTCCGCGCAGTCGGTTCGCCCATTTCCGTCGTTGTCGAGGCCGTCGGCGCATGCTCCGCCTTCGCCACACAGCGTCAACGCTTGGCAGTCTGGCTCCGCGCAGTCGATGAGTCCATCGCCGTCGTTGTCGAGGCCGTCGCCGCACACAGAGCCGTATTCGTTGCAGAAGTGGTAGCCCGAGCAGCTTGGGTCATCGCAGTCGATGAGCCCGTTGGTGTTGTTGTCGACACCGTCGTCACAGGGGGCCTCCCTACATGCAGCGTCGTAGGTGCAGTCGGCGTCCTCGCAGTCGGTGAGCCCGTTCGCGTCGTTGTCGACGCCGTCCTCGCAGTCTTCGGGATGAATCGCCGCCCACCAACAGTCGGGATCGTCGAGGTCAACGAGCGTGTCATCGTCGTTGTCCCGGCCGTCCGTACAATGCCCCCACTCCCGGTCGATGGTGCACTCCCGCGAGCCAATGCACTCCGGGTCCTCGCAGTCGATGAGGCCGTCTCTGTCGTTGTCGATGCGGTCGCGACAGTCGAGCTCGTGTAGGCACTCTGGGAGCACGGCGCAGTCGCTGTCGTCGCAGTCGAGGACGCCATCGAGATCGTTGTCGACGCCGTCGAAGCAGCCGAAGCGCTCCAGGCAGGGCCCGTTGTCCGCGCAGTCGCTGTCCGCGCAGTCCACGAGGCCGTCGAGGTCGTTGTCGACGCCGTCCCAGCACCAGTAGTCCTCGGAACAGAAAGACCACGTCTTGCAGTCGGGGTCGGCGCAGTCCACGAGCCCATCGCCATCGTCGTCGAACCCGTTTTCACAGGCCCACCAGTCGACCTCAGCGCAGAATCGCGCCCAGCTGCACTGCCAGTCGTCGCAGTCCACGAGCCCGTTCCCGTCGTTGTCGACGCCGTCGTAGCAGTCCTCGGGGACGTACGGCGGCGAGCACGCCCAAACGAGCGCACACTCGGGGTCGTCGCAGTCCACGAGCCCATCCCCGTCGTCATCGACCCGGTTCCCGCAGTCCTCGGGCGGCGGCGTCCAGCAGCCCCATGCGCAGTCCGGGTCGTCGCAGTCCACGAGCCCATCGCGGTCCTCGTCCAGCTCATCCGCGCAGTTGTGCTCCACCATCGGTTGAGCGGCTCCGACGGCGACCGGCAGCGGCGACGTGTCGGTGTCGACGGGCGACGTGTCGAGCGGAGCGCTTGGGCAGCCGGTCAGGAGCAAGAGGGCGAGGAGCGGGGACATGACGCCTCGAAGAGCGGGAGACTGCTCTGTGTTCCGAGGGCCTTGGAGCCTTCACACCTCGTCGTCGAATGTCACG